>Ga0102944_1000214_pt1 | contig 48096 bp, 53 predicted proteins | sample SalPonD_shore_MG_FD_78172 | JGI IMG/M metagenome (GOLD analysis project Ga0102944, IMG submission 78172) | Salt pond soil microbial communities from South San Francisco under conditions of wetland restoration - Salt Pond MetaG... | ecosystem: Environmental > Aquatic > Marine > Intertidal zone >... | reverse complement strand
CCTTAAAAAAACGAAAAATTATATTAGTCATTAAATTGTAATTTTTAATAATGATTGAATTAATTCTCTTGATTCTTGCTGTCGTATTTACAGTTCTTGGTTTTTATTATTTTATAAATAATTTCAGGAAGATCGGCAAAAACAAATTAGAAACTACTGAAGAGAATGAATTCCCTAGAGACATTAAAAGAAGTTTTGGCTTCATTCTGGGAGGATTTCTTTTTATCACATTCTTAAGCATCATCATTGCATTAACACGCTTTTAAAATAATAATTTCATGATATAAACTTATTTAAGATTGATGGTTTTAATAAAGAGATTATTTCTTATTTAAGCTTTTTAGATGAGTAGCCATTATTTTTAAGTTAATAAGAATTATTTTAAGTATAAACAGTTTTTTTTCATAAAATGGGATTAGAATTAAAAGATTTTGTGGTCGAAGTTGTATTAACTAACAAGGAAAAAGCCAGAGATCCAACAGGTGAGACAATTCAACGAGATCTCTTAGCAAAAAAGGGATATTCTGCAATTTCAAATGTAAGAAGTGGACAATATTTAAAAATATCTATTAAAGCAAAAGATAGCGATGATGCGAAACAAATTATAATTAATATGTGTAATGAATTAAGAATTTTTAACCCTGTAACCCAAGATCTTCACATTTTAAATGTAACTGAACAAAGTTAAAATAAAATGACTATAAAAGTTGCAGTTATTCAATTTCCAGGGTCTAATTGTGATTTAGATACACTACATATATTGAATAACGTAATGAATTTAGACGCCGAATTAATATGGCATAATGAGTTTAAGGGAGCTAGTTTTGATGCTGCAGTCTTACCAGGAGGATTTTCTTTTGGAGATTATCTAAGATCTGGTATTATCGCTGCTCATAGCCCAGCTATCGATGAAACTAAGAAAATGTTGGAAGAGGACAAACCTATACTTGGAATTTGTAATGGATTTCAAATTCTTACAGAGGCACAGATGCTCCCGGGAGCGTTATTGCAAAATGAATCATTGAAATTTATTTGTAAATGGGTTAATATTAAAGTGGAGAATATCCAAACCGCATTTACAAATCAAATGGGTAAAGGACAAGTTTTAGATATACCAATAGCCCACGGAGAGGGGAGATATTTTACAGACAACATAAAGGAACTTAGAGACAATGACCAAATCATTTTTAGATATACCAATCACGATGGAATTATCGATGAGAATTCAAATCCTAATGGTTCACTGGATAGTATAGCTGGAGTATGTAATTTAGAAAGAAATTGTCTCGGACTAATGCCACATCCAGAGCGAGCTTCCGAAGAAATATTAAGTCCTAATAAGACCATACACGGAAGATTCTTTTTTCATTCAATGATTAATTTCATAAAAAAAGGAGGGATCTGAGTGACTAAAGTAATTGTGGGAGAGGATGAGTTAGATGTTGATTTAACGGAGGATGAAATAGATTATATAAAAAACACATTAGAACATCCACCTTCTATTACAGAATTAGGTATGTTTGATGTAATGTGGTCAGAGCACTGTTCCTATAAATCCTCAAGACCCAAATTGAAATTGTTTGAAGATGCCGAAAAAAATTATGATTATGTTCTCGCGGGACCAGGACAAGATGCTGGAGTAATAGATATTGGGGATGGTTACTGTTTAGCATTTCGAATCGAATCGCATAATCACCCTTCAGCAATAGAACCTTATCATGGAGCAGCTACGGGAATCGGAGGGATTATCCGGGATATTTTATGCATGGGTGTCCGTCCGATTGCTTTATTAGATCCTCTTCGTTTTGGTCCACTTAAAAATGATCCCCATTCTCAATGGCTATTTAAATACGTTGTTAAGGGAATTGCTGATTATGGGAATTGCACAGGTATCCCAACGATTGGAGGTGAAGTCGAATTTGATAAAAGTTTCAGAAATAATTGCCTTGTTAATGTTGCATGTATTGGTTTAGGGACTGTAGAGGATTTTAAGCATGCCCCAAGTAGGGCATATAATCCAGAAGATTATATCATTTTAATGGGAGGGTCCACTGGGAGAGACGGCATCCATGGTGTTACCTTTGCGTCAAGAACATTAACCGAACAATCAGAAGAAGATCGCCCTGCTGTTCAAATTGGGGATCCTTTTACTAAAAAATTAATTATAGAGGCAACTTTAGAAGCAATTAAATCTGGGTATGTAAGAGGGTTGAAGGATTTAGGAGGTGGAGGATTATCGTGCGCGTTAAGCGAATTAACTGGAGATGGAGGAACTGGAGCTAAGGTGGATTTACAAAAAATATTTATCCGCGAACCCGGAATGAATTCTTTTGAAATTATGCTTTCAGAATCTCAAGAAAGAATGGCATTCATTGTAAAGCCAGAAGGACTTAATGAAATTTTAAGAATATTTAGGAAATATGAAATGGCGCATGAAGTTATTGGCAGAACTGATGATACTCAAATTCTAAAAGTGTATGATAATGATAATTTAGTTGTGAGCTTACCAGCTGTCGCTCTTTCAGAATCACCTGTATATGAGAGAGAAGAAAAACGCCCAGAATATCTTGACAAATTAATTTCACAAAAAACCCCCGAAACTAATTTATCTCATGAAGAAATTCTCTATACATTAATTTCTTCTGAAAATATTTGTAATAAAGAATGGATTTATCGTCAATATGATCATGAAGTAGGAATTAGATCAGTTGTAAAATGTGGTCATGGAGATTCGGGAGTATTAAGGATTAAAGAAACTGATAAATTCATCGCTACCAGTGTGGGTTCAAATTCAAAACACTGCTATCTTGATCCCTATAATGGTGCTAAAGGAAATTTAGTTGAAATTTGTGGAAACATTATAGCGAACGGAGCAAAACCGATGGCAATGGTGAATTGCTGTAATTTCGGTAATCCTGAAAAACCAGAATCTTATTGGTACTTCTCTAAATCGGTACAAGGTATGGCTGATTTCTGCAGAGATCTTAGAATACCCGTTGTAGGAGGAAATGTATCATTTTATAATGAGGATGAGGTAACGAAAACAGCAATAAAACCAACTCCACAAATTATGATCGTTGGATTAATTGAAGGAGAAGAGAATATTATTACCATGCCTTTTAAAAAAATGGACAATGATATCATTCTTGTGGGAGAGACCAAATCAGAATTAGGAGGATCTGAATTTCATTCAATTATCCATAATATTGAGGGTGGAAATCCTCCAAAAGTCGATGAAAACCGAGTAAAAAACACTTGGAAATTTATAAGAGAAGCTTATGAAAGAAATTTGATTAAAGCGAATCATGATGTTAACAAAGGGGGGATTATTATAACTATTGCTGAAATGTGTTTTGAAAATAATTTTGGTGCGAATTTAGATCTCAAACAATTAACCAATGAAGATTTAAGAGAAAATGATAATCTCTACAGTGAAAGTGTTGGGAGATTTATAATTGAGATTAATCCAGATGATTTTGATCAAGTAAAAGAGTTAGCAGAAAAAAATGATGTTCCGATATATATGCTTGGTAAAATAAGTAAAGATCCTGTCATTGAAATTAAAGGATTGGAATCAGCAGACATTAATTTAGATGTACGAAAAATGAAGAAATTGTATGATTCCACCATCCCAAATTTAATGGAAATTTGATTGTTAAGATTTTCAAGGAAATATTAAATCCTCTACTGTAATAAATTATTCAAATTCTAATAGAATTTCTTTAGTTAGAGGAAAAAATTTATCACTTAATTGTTTTAAATGAAAATTCAAAAAAATAAGGAGGATTTAATTCCCACATTCAGTAATTTACAAGGAATTTTTAGAGATCATAGGAAAAAAAGTTAAATATTCAGCAATACTTATTTAAATAGGATATTTGGATATAAATTAATTCATACAAGTTGATATAAATTTGATGGCTCGAGCATGTCTGAAATGTAAGGAGTACGTTTTGATTTATCCTAATAATCCAAATAATATAGTCCTTATTAATGAATTTGAAGCAAAACATCGGGGACACACCTTAATCACATTGAATTTTGAGGAAATAAAGGGTACATTCAAGAAATACTCTAGAAATGAAGAATCTTCAGAAGAGCAAGAGAGTTAAATCACAAATATTTTCGAAATTCCTTCTCTATATGATTTTAGTTTTGAAAAATTAAATCGCTCTTTGTGTTAATTATATAATATTATTCTTATTTCTTAATCGAATAAGTAGAAAATAAGTAAGTTTTTGTCATATTCTATAAATCTATTCTTAATTTATAATATCAATCTCTTAATGAATAAAACGATGGTAGACTTACAAAAATTAAAGCCGCATATCTGGGTCTTCCCGTTTCTCGCAGGTATCTTTGGTATTTTAGCGGTTAGCATTCCTGTGGCTCAAAACTATGATTTGGCTAATAATGATAATGTAATATTCTGGTACTTCCCATTTAATATCGATTTTTTTGAAAATGATATTTTTATCAATACAAGGCCTTTACCACTGATAGGTGGTATATTAGAAATGGTAATTTTAATAATAGGTTCTGTTATATTACTTTTAACTTCGTTATTAGTATGGAAAAAGAAATGGAATCTGAAATTCATTAGAATTTTCTGGTTAATTTCAATTATAATCTTAGTTTTTGTTCCGACAGCTTTATGGATAATTGGTGCCTTAACTTAAGATTTTTGGAATCATGTTATTCCATGGTTTGGGTTTTTTGCTCCTTATATAGGTGCGGCATTAGCAATTGTTGGCCTATTTCTACAAAAGGAATATTAAAATAAAATAGAATCTTTTTCTATTCTTTTTTTTATTTATAGACTTTTTTATAGAATTAAGAAATATCACTCATTCATTTTTAATATTTTAACCCTATATTGAAATTCAGGACAGATTTTACACGCAGGATAGTTACAAATAGTCCCTATTTTTGGGAGAGGGCAACTATTTTCAAAAGGGCAAATTTGAGTTTCAATAATAGGAATAGATTCTATTTTTACAGGCATAATTTCTCTTCTTAAATCTTTTTTTGATTTAAAGTGTATTAATTGAATTATTAATCGAAGAGAGGGTTGAAATTTTATAATTTTTACATTATACTAAAAAATGTATTGTTAATTTATATTGATGAATTTATAAAATTAAGATTACAAAAGTCTTAATAGATTTTTGCCCGTTGTTTCTAATTATGCATATCGTTTTTGAAATTAATCAATTAGTAAATCTTATTAAAGAATATTTCAAGATTTATTAAGTGAAAGACCAAAATATCATATGAGAATTTTGAAAAAAATAAGGTGAAATAAAATGGAAAAAATTGTGAGGATAAATTTAACAACAAAGGACATTAACACAGAAAAGATTTCAGAGGAAAAAGAAGGAAAATATATCGGAGGTTCGGGATTTGCGGCTTCGCTATTTGTAAAGGAGGTTCCAGCAGATATTAATGCTTTCGACGATAAGAATCTATTAATTTTTTCTGTAGGTCCATTTTGTGGAACTGCAATACCGTTCTGTGGAAGGCATTTTGTAATGGCAAAATCTCCCTTGACCAATATATTAGGTGAATCTTCAGCCGGGGGATTTTTTGGAAGAGAATTAAGAGCGGCAGGATATAATCACATAATTTTTGAGGGCAAAAGTGAAAACCCCATATATCTATATATTAATAATGGAAAAGTAGCGATTAAGGATGCCTCAAGCTTATGGGGAAAGGGAATTCATCAAACGGAATCTCTGATTAAGAAAGAACTTAATGATGAACAACTGAAAATAGCTTCAATCGGTCCTGCGGGAGAAAACTTGGTACGATACGCGTCTATAATTAGTGAAGGAGATCATGCGGCGGGAAGATGTGGCTTAGGAGCAGTGATGGGCAGTAAGAATTTAAAGGCTATAGCCGTTAAGGGGAATAATAAAATTGAGGTTGTTGATAAGGAGAGTGTTTTAAATGCAGCTAAAGAATTGCAGCAACTAATAAAAGCAAGTCCATTAGCAAATATCATGAAAGATTCTGGGACTGTCATTCATATGGATAATTATACGAGGTTTGGAGATGTCCCAATTAAGAACTATTCAAAGAGTCGATGGAAAGGAACAAAAAATATTGGATATTATGCTATGCAAGAAAGAGGGGAAATAAAAACTACAGCATGTTTCAATTGCCCTGTAGGCTGCAGAGGTGAATTAAAATATGAGGGAGAATGGGTTGCATGGCCCGAATATGAAACATGTGCAATGCTAGGAGCAAATTTATTGGTTGACGATTTGGAAACACTAATAGAATGGAATGAATTAATAAATGATCTAGGAATTGATGCCATTTCGTTAGGAGCGAATTTAGGTTGTTTTCTCGAAGCTGCTGAAAAGGGATTGTTAGATGTTGATTTAGATGCTTTAGGTTTTGAAAAAGATCCTGAAAGTGAGAATCAATATCAAATCTGGGGGGCAACACATCCAATAGAAGAACTCATTAAAATGACCGCAAATAAAGAAGGAATTGGGAAAGACTTAGCTGAGGGAGTAGAGAGATTTATAAAAATCAAAAATCTCCCTGAAGAATTTAATACTACAGGTAAAGGATTAGAAGTTCCCGCACATGAACCGAGATCAAATAATTTAACCGCACTTGATTATGCAACAACCAGCAGAGGTGCGTATCATTGTTATGAACCAATGCATTTATCTTTTCAAATGAATTTAAAAGAAGAGATTGGATTAACAGAAAAAATAGACCGATTTAGTGAAGGAGAAGAAGTTATAGATGCTGTAATAAAACTACAAAATTCAAGTGAAGCCTATTCTGCCAGTGGAGGATGTATTTTTGGTTTCTGGTTTATTAATAAAATCACACCCTGGGTGGATGGTCTCAATGCGATAACAGGCCGAGACTATTCTGTTGATTCTTGGGTAAAAGCGGGGGAAGAGATATTCAATTTAAAACGTCAATATAATTTGGAATGTGGAATATCCAGCGATGATGATACTGTAGGAAAAAGATTTTTCACTCCGATCAAAAAAGGTGGGACAAAAGGTTATACGCCTCCTCTTGCTAAGTTAGTTCCAAAATACTATGAAAAGCGGGGCTGGAATGAAAACGGAGTCCCTTAATAATAAAAAATAATCTCTTTTTATATTCTTTTTTTATCAATTATTGAATTGTTATTTTATGATTTGTGTTATTGAAATATAATCACAATATTATACGAAGGAATGCAAATAGGCAGTAATATTGTTATATTATATTAATATATTACTGATAAATTGCTGCTTAATATTAACATAATTAATAAAAACAAAGGTGCTCGTATTAAGCTTATAACTTGCCATATCCCTGAACAATATGTAAAAGGCATTGAGGAGCTGGTAGATGCAAATTATTACCCCAATAGATCTGAAGCAATTAGAGTAGCCATTCGGGATTTATTAAAGACCGAACTCAGCTCCCTTATTAGAAGAGAGGATTAATTCTTTTTTTTTCATTTTTTTCTATCTTATTGTAAATTTTTATTCTATAAACTAAGCATAATTTTTTATTTAGAATAATAATTAGTGAATCCTATGAGCTATGGACATATGGATTTTGAGTATATAGATTCACATGTTCACCTATTTCCACCTAAAATTTTCAAGGCGATTTGGGAATTTTTTGAACGAAGAGATGAAAATGGAAAGATAAGAGGGTGGCTAGTCAAATATAAGCTTCCTACAGAGAAGTTGGTGGAATTTTTACCGGAGCAAAATGTAAATTATTTTACAACATATAATTATGCCCACAAGAGAGGGGTTGCTGAATATATAAATGAGTGGATTCATGAATTTGGTATCGAACATAAAAATGCAATTCCTTTTGGATGTGTGTGGCCAGAAGATGATAATCGTTTTGATTATATTAAGAAAATATTTGATGTTTATGAGTTCCAAGGGATTAAAATTCAACCTTTAGTCCAGAAATTCTATCCATTTGATGAAAAATTAGACGAAATTTACAAATTAATAGTAGATAGAGGTAAATGGATTACTATTCACGCAGGTACAGCTCCATATAGAAATAAATACGTGGGTTACAAGAATTTTGTAAAATTAATTACGCGTTATCCAAATATGAACGTCATTGTAGCTCATATGGGAGCATTTGAATACCAGAAATTTCTAATCCTTTTAGATAAATATGAGAATCTCTATTTAGATACAACCATGATATTTATACCAGATAATATTTTTCCAGAAAGAAAAATAAAGCAACCAACAAAAGAGCAGTTAATATCCTATCAAGATAGAATACTATTTGGTAGCGATTTCCCTAATATTCCATATGAATATAAATATTCAACTCAAGGATTATTAGAGTTTGATTTATCTCGCAGTTTTTATGAGAATGTTTTTTTCAATAATGCGAAAAAAATCTTTCAAATAAGTTAAATAATAGAGAAAATATTATTAGAAGTTCATGTATTACTTTTTAAGTTCTTTTTTGTTCCTACAGCCAAGAAATAAAATAGTATACTCGCAAAAATCCATATTAATTGAGGTAATAAAGTGAAATTATGACCTTGAATCGAGAAGAGACTCGGATTCCACCAATATGGAATATATTCCCATCCTCCACCTACTATACTGCTTAATTCAATAATTAAAGATTGAAATTGTCCCCAAACTTCCAAAATGAGGAGTTCTTTAATATTAAATTTGGAAAAAAAATCATCTTTTGAATATAACCATATGAATCCAACACCTATTAGAAATAATCCTCCATCCCAAAGAGAATGAATGATGGAATGAATAGGGAAGGAGGTAAGAGGTTTTGAATCGGAAAAGGTCACGATTGGGATTTCTAACGCTTTAGCAAGTCCTAAGGGAATTTCCCATAGTAATCCAATAAGAAAACCAAGAATAAAAAGATAGAAGACGAACTTAGTAATTTTTTTTGAAAAATAGAGAATTAGAACAACCACAAGAATAAGCCCCGCAATTATATAATCTATTAAAAAGAAATTTTCACTGAAAAAATTTACAATATTTGAGAAGATCATTAAATCCCCTTGTAATTTATAGAATGTTATGTATATCAGCTATTTATTTGGATAATACTTTTGGTTTTTTAAATATTTTTAATTGGTCCTAATTAGAATTACTAAGTTCTATTAAACACATTATATATACTCTAAAAATTAAAAAAGAAAAAAAGGAAAATTAAACCTCCAGAATAGCCAAACTTAATGCCATAATAAACATCCCCGCCACAATCCCAATTATTGACCATCTTTCGTTCCCAAAACACTGAGACACGGGTAATAGTTCATCAATAGAAACGTAGACCATAATCCCAGCAACAACGGCTAAAAGAGCAGATAAGATTAGAGCATTAATGAATGGAAGTAAAATCAATCCAAATATAATTGCTCCCAGAGGCTCGGACATTCCACTTAGAAAAGCCCAAAAAAATCCTTTCTTTTTACTTTGCGTAGCTTCACATGTTGGAATGGCAACTGCGATTCCTTCTGGGATATTATGAAGAGCTATAGCGACGGCAAGAATGATTCCAATCTCAATATTATCTATTGTTCCAACTACGGTTGCCAATCCTTCTGGGAGATTATGAATAAAAATTCCTAAGAAGACAAATATGGAAGCTTTCGTTAATCTTTCATCAATAGTACACTCTTTTTTGAAATAGTCTTCTTGGAAATGATATTTATGAGTTATTAATATGTCGATCACAAACATAATTCCCATCCCTACAAAGAAAAAAATTGATCCAATGAAAATACTGTTAAAAGTAATGATAGCTTCTTGTAGGAGTTCAGTAAAGGAGACAAATAACATCACTCCCGCAGATAACCCCATAACCATTGATAAAAATTTTGGACCGGGATCTTTATAAAAAAAGGCGATAAGTCCTCCAACTGAGGTGGAAAGCCCAGCTAAAAAACTTAAAAAAACACCGAATAAAAATGCTCCAATCATAATGTTTGATTTGTATTATTATAAACTATTTAATCTTTCCTTTATGATCTATTATATATTAATTGTATCAAGACTAATTAAAACTGATCTCATAAAAAAATAAGGAGATTCTCATATGAATTCTGTGACCGAAAGAGATAAATTATTCTTTTTTGAAAGACATTTCTTTACTCTGGATGGACTTTGGATGATCGAAGCAGAAAAGAAGCTAGGGTGGGATCTTGCTTTAAAAATAGATACTATTGTGTGGGAAAAATTACTTAAAATAATAATAAGAAGATTAAGTGAATATTTGGGTCTAAAAGATAAGACAATCGGCAGTCTTGTAAAGATTTTAACATTTCGTTGGACAGTTGAAGGATGGAAATTTGACTATAATATTAAAAACAAGGAAATTGAATTTCGAATCTCGAAATGTCCTTATAAATCTGCTATGGATAGAAACCCCAAGAGACATGATAGGATACCTTTAATTTGTAGAGATATGTGTATCCCCTTCTATCAGCACATAATAACTGAATTCAATCCAGATATCAATGTTCAAAGAGAAAAGTATATGGGGTTGGGAGATAATTTTTGTAATTTTGTTTTAAGTTATAAATCTAATAATTATGATCTAAGTGGCGAAAATATTGAACCAATTAAGAAAGTGAACGAAAAGGATAAACTTTTCTACTTTGAACGGAATTTTAAGACTATGGATGGACTTTGGATTATTGAGGTCGAGAATCAAACAGAATTCAAAACATCCATAGAAATGGATACCTTGGTTTGGCAGAGACTGTATCAAATTATTTTCAGAAGAGTTAAAAGGTATTTGAAGATAAAATCTAATGATTTGAATGCTTTGGTTAAGTTACTTTCATTTATTTGGAGTTGTGAAGGCTATAGCTATGAGATTCGAGAAAAAAGAGAAAAAGAAATTAAAATGGAAATACAAAATTGTCCTTATGAGGAGGCTATGAGAAATAATCCAGAACGTCAAGATAAAATTGATTCTATATGTAAAAATATGTGTGTTCATCTCTACGAGCCAGCATTGAACGACTTTAATCAAGAGATCGAGTTAGAGAGGAAAAAATTCTTAGGAGTTGGAGATGAAATATGCGATTTTCATTTTAGATTGGAAGTATAAGATCCCTTAAATATAATATAAGATAAAAATTAATTTAGACTTATAATTTGAACGAATAATGAGTTTTCATAGAGCGTTGTGGCGGCATCACCAACAGCAACCCAGATCGATATATTATATGTACCAGGTGGAATTGATTGATTATAAAACTGCAAAGTTGCTGATGTTCTAATCGGACTAGTTGATTGTGTGGTCACTCTCGTACGAGCTTCATCTTCTCCATTAATATGTAATTCTGCAATAATCACGTCAGGATTACTAGTAAATACGTAACAATTGAATAGAACATAAAGGGATGATATCTTCTCAATTGTAGTTTCAATTGACATAGTATTAATAATATTATATTCTGCTACGGAGGGGGGAACAAATGCACTATCATATTCATAATAATTTATAATTTCTTGACCCGGATCTGTAGGTTTCAGCCCAAATAATGGAGCCAATGTAGTATCATAAAACACATATCCTCCCAGCCCAAGCCCTAATAGCCCAAAAATCAAACCCAAAATCGTAATTCCTTTTCCATTTGACATTTTTTTCACCTTTATATTTTAATTTGAAATTCATTAAATCTATAAAGAGCTCTTCTAAATAATCTTGTTTTAATAATTTGAAAAGGAATACGACGTATTAGGAAATTAATTTAACCAATTATAACAATTGATTTATATATTATCATATAAAATAATGAAAATTAAAGAAGAGTCTGAAAAAAGTATATATAATTAAAGGAGAGTTTTAGCAAACATATTCAATTTATCTCGAATTATCTTCATTGAAGTAAACCGTTTATCTCCCACATCTAGATCAATGGTTAACATGGGAATGCCGACTTCTTCCCTTAATGCTTCCCGAAGAATTTGAGGGATTGAGCCGAATTGCTTACATCCTATATGGCTTGTAAAAATGAAGCAATCAGCAGAATAATCCTTGGCCATTTGAATACAATTTTCGAGAAAAGGATAAAAGAATTCCGTAGATTCTTTCATCATTGGATAATTCATTCCGCGTTTGGCCATATCATGAAATAAAATATCTAAACCTTCTGAAGTTCTCACAGTATCATAGAAATTATAATTAAATATATCAAAAAGAATACTCATCCCAATTTCTCGATCTAAGTATTCACAAAGGCTTAAATCGAAAAAAATGAGCATATACGGCCATATACTTCTAATTTTTTCCTCTTTTCCATATTCTTGCTTTTTTTTATATCTAGTTTTTGCGATTTCTAAAAACTGTCTATAAAAATTAAGTTTCTGAGGGGTTCCTGAAGCAAAAACTGATACACCCGCAGCAATGGCGTTGAACATGTTTTCTACTGGACAAGGTTTTGCTTTCCGTAATTCTAATAATTCTAATTGGTAATTATGAGCTTCATTTTCTAATTCAATATGTTTTCTCATTCGTTCATAATCTGGTTCTTGACCAATAAGCTTGCCTAATTCCTCAAGAGATGACCTTAATTGCTTTCCATAATACACGTAGCTTTTTTCTTCATGAAGATAGGGAAGATCGGGAATGATTAGAGGTACATCTTTATAAGCAAAGAAGGGATAACTCGCAAATGTGTTATCACAAGGGGCTGTAGGCGTTATAATCGCATCAAATTTAAATAAGTCTTCCAGAGTCATACCCATAGTTCCGCGCTGGCTAGAGCATGTATGGAATGGGTGCCCCCAACTCTGCATTATATCATAATATCGCTCTACACCATCCGGTAATAATGCAGAAAGAAGATAAGAAGTTCCCTCAATACAAATTGGGATACAATCAAAACAATAAAGATATTCTCTTTGGAAAGCGAAATGATGACCAATAACAGGAAGTCCCTCTGCAACTTTTTCAATTGATTCTTTAACTACTTCTTCAATTGCTTTTGCTCCAATTTTAAGTGATTCAATTTCTCCTTCAGGAAGGATTCTCTCAACTAGTTCTCTAGTAGAGGCTATGCTATTCAAAACCATTTCATAGGGAATCACTTTATTTTCCTTATTATTAATTTCTGCTTTTCTTATGGTCACTTTAAATACCTATTTTTAATTGATTATTATATATTTTTTATTAAATCATTTCTAAAAAAGCTTCAATACGAGTCTGTAATCTGTTTGTATCTGACTGGAAATTCTCTCTATCTAAATTGAAAACAGGGATTTCTAATTTTTTTAATTCATGTTCAAACAACATATTGTCACATCCATGCAAATCACAATTATTGATACGCTGTAAAAGAACCCCATCAATTTTTCCTCTCTCAATTTCATTTATAACAAATTCTAATCTTCTTTGATGATCTTGCATCATTCTGGGACAGGATAAACGATAATATAGTCGTCTCGTAATGCTCTCCAATGGGTTTTCAGATATATTTCTCTCAACATCATCAACAATTACCTTCTTGCCGAAACATAAGTTATCTGATATAATGATTGCATTTGCATTTTCAATGAGTTTTGTGAATTGAGTATTATCTACAACGCTTCCCAATACCAAAATTCTCTTCTTATCTTGTGTTTTTATTCCTTCTTTATCCCTATATATTTCCAATAATCTTTCTAATTCTTGATTAGCAACTTCTTTTGGTACTGAGGTATTTGCCATAGATATCTTTAATGCTTCACTTCCAGTCAATTTTGGTGAATCTAATAATCTTAATTCATTAATCTTTCTCATTAGTGCTCGATTTCTATTATATAATTCTATAGATTCAACCAGAGCATCATCAGTTATTTTTATATCATAAGCTTTTTCTATATTATCTTTCAGTTCATAAATTTCACCTAAAAACCACTCTAAACCTTCTTCAGAAAGAATATGTGGTATTGAAATATAAAATCTAGGTACTTGTTTGTTAAAACCTTTCCGCTTAAATACAACCATATCATAAATTTCATACATCCTTCTGCTATGATCACAGCTATTACATATGAATAATCCATCCAAGAAATCATAAGCCCCTTCTAATGCAAGATTTAAAGTGCTTCTAACAAAGGAACACGTGAATCGAACCATATAAGTATCTGCTTTATCAGTATCAGCATTGCCAGTCGCCCTTATCCGATAGGGAAATAAACCTGCAGCATCTAATAATTCCTCTGGAATATAAGTACAATAATATCCTGCGATTTTTTTTTCGCTATTTTCAATATATTGATTTGGTATCTTTTCAGCGATTTCTAAAAAAGAATCATTGTTTAATTGTATCATCTCTACTCTAAATTTATTTTTTATATATTTTATTTTTCCCAATCATAAGACATTTCACAAGGCTTAATGCCGCCATTAGTGAGCCTTTTATTTTTATTTTTCTTAAGAGAAATTTTGGAACTAGTTTGATAAGTCCAGATAAATTTGCTTTACTTCTTATAATTTCACTAAAAACCTTTAAAACTTTATCTTCCTCAACATTTATTATCACAGTTGCTACTGGATCATTAGCACATTCTGCTCGACATTCGAAATTATCTTTTTTTTTTACAAGCGGAAAATTTAAATATCCCTCAAAAGCAGGGATATATAGTTCAACTTCTTGACCCTCTCTTTTTGTGATTTTCTTAAATTCCTCTTCTAATCCAAATAAACTGACTAACATATTTGCTAATTTTGCGAGGTTTAGAATTTTTGTTTCTCTTAATAATTTTTTGGCTTTTTTATCTATATTTTTATCTATATTATCATTATTAGAAGGATTTGATTTTTTTGAATTTTTTTCATGAGTTAAGAGAGGATCCATTTTTCTACCTTTTTTTTATTACTAATTCATGAGTATTTTATTTGGGATGCTTCTTCCAGTAGATTATTTTTATAGACCATTAAATATTGCTAAAGTTATCATTATCTTGTTTCTATTCATATTTAAGTGTATGTGTAAATTCGCACATCAAATAAGATTAATACATTAGAATTATTTGGAATAGTTTTGGTTTTAATTTTTAGAAATTAATTTAAAAAATAATAGCTTTAAAAATCCTAAGTTGCTCTCTATTAAATTATTAAGAATTAAACCTTAATAGATTGAAGATTTATTATGAATATTGATTTTGTATTCCCAGTTTTATCTAAAACTTTTAAATAATCAAATTCATCTATAGAAGATTTCTATTTTCTATTTTCTTCTATTATTATTAAACATTAACGAATACTTTTTATATTTCCTTTGTATTAATTTTCATAAAATTCTAACTTTTCAGTGTTGATATAAAATGAATTTATATTTTTGGTTAAATTTCGCAGTGATAATAGGTCCTTTGCTATTATCTTTCGATAAAAAGGTGGCCTTTTGGCGCAGATGGCCTCCCTTGTTACTGAGTATGCTTGTTGTTAGCACTACTTTTATAATTTGGGATGTGATTGTAACAGAGATAGGTCATTGGTCTTTCTCGGAAATCTATGCAGGGACTTTAAAGATATTGGGGTTGCCTATAGGTGAGTGGATTTTTTTCATTGCTGTTCCATACGCCACGATTTTCATCTATGAATGTGTGAGAGCATATACAAAAGATAAACAGCTCAAGAATTCTAGATATATTTTTTTTGCTATTGGATTAATTGGAATTTTACCTTTAATATTCTTTTTAAACAAAGGATATACTGTATTTATGGGAATAGTATTTTTAGTAACAATGCTTTTAATTGGTTTATTTGAATATGAAAAATTTACTTCACGGTGGACATTAGTCGCATTAATTCTAACTTATATTCCTTTTTTAATCTTTAATGGTATATTTACTTTTTTACCAATTGTTTTGTATAATCCGGATGCGATCATTGGATTTAGAGTCATTTCTATTCCAATTGAGGATTTCTTTTATAGCTTTTCTCTTATAAGTCTTTCTATGTTCTTTTATTTTCTCTTTAGAGAAAAATTTAGCATAAAAGGGGCAAAATAACATGAAAAAAGCTGCAACCGTTGGAGCAGGTCTGGGTGGATTATCAGCATCGATATATTTAAAATCAAAAGGATGGGATGTAGATGTATATGAAGCTCAATCCTTTCCCGGTGGTAAAGCAGCTGAAGAATATCTTGATGGATATCGGTTTGATATCGGTCCCTCATTAGTGACAATGCCGTGGGTTTTTAAGGATGTCTTTCAAACTGCTGGAAAAGACATTGATCAAGAACTTACAATAATCAAATTAAAAGAAATTTGTACATATTATCTCTCAGACGGCAGTTATCTTAAAGCTTGGTCCGACTTGGAAAAATTCGGGAGCGAAATAGAAAAAATATATGAAGGCAGTCAAAAATCTTTAAAAAAATATTTGAAAGAAGCAGAAAAAGCATACAAATTGGGTGGAGAATTATTTCTCACAAAACCTATTCATGAGGCTCGAACGTTATTGAAGTTATCTACTCTTTCTAAATTGATACGATTCGCGGGAATCCATCCTTTTAGCACATTAAATAAAATTAACTCAAAATTCTTTGAAGACCCTCGTTTAGTTCAGCTTTTTAACAGATATGCAACTTATAATGGATCAGATCCATATCAAACTCCAGCGACAATGTTAATCATACCATTTGTTGAATACAATGGTGGTGGTTATGGAATAAAAGAGGGTATATATGAAATTCCCAAAAAACTACATAAAGCGGCAGAAGATTTAGGTGTTCAATTTTATTTTCGAGAGAAAGTAGAAAAGATTAACATGAAAAAAAAGAAAATAAGTGGAATTACGGCAGAATCGGGGTTTAAAGATTATGATGTAGTAATATCTGACGCTGATATTCTCTATACCTATGAGGAACTCCTCGAATTACCAGATGCAAAAAAAGCAAGAAGATACAGAAAACTTGAACCTAGTTCAAGTGGTATTGTATTTTATTGGGGCATTAACCGAAATTTTGAAGAGTTATCTGTGAATAATATCTTCTTTTCATCGGATTATCCCGCTGAATTTCGAGCTATGTTTGAGGATAAAACTATGCCGAAAGAACCAACGGTTTATGTGAATATAACTTCAAAATTAACCCCCTCTGATGCACCGAAAGATTGCGAGAATTGGTTTGTACTTTTGAATGCCCCCGCAGATGATAATCAAGATTGGGATAGGCTAGTTTCCAATGCAAGAAAAGCAGCTATAAATCTTTTATCAAAGCGTTTAGGGGTAAATATAGAATCTCATATCGTTACCGAAGGGATTCTTACCCCACCTGATATACAGAGACGGACAGGTTCAACACATGGAAGTTTATATGGAATAAGTTCCAATACAACGAAAGCTGCATTTCTGCGCCATAGAAATAGGAGTAAACATATAAAAGGGTTATATTTTTGTGGAGGAAGCGCTCATCCAGGTGGCGGAATGCCTCTTGTATTATTATCAGGTAAAATTTGTGCTGAATTAGTTGATAAGTATTCAGGTGAGTAAAATGAGTAAAAAAAACATAAAATTATCAGACTGGAAATTTCAAACGCTGATTTTATTTATATTTTTCATAGTAGGAATTATTTGGCACGCATGGGACTTAACTTATCCGTTCATGGTTTTATTGACTCCTTATGTTCTATTGATTTCAGGTATTTGGGCTATTTTTAAAAGTTTAAAATATAAATACGTTATCGCATGGATATTAATAGCATATATAGTGACTTTTTCTTTAGAGGTTATTGGTGCTTCAACAGGTTTTATTTTTGGTCCCTATTATTATGGTGATGGACTTGGACTTAAGTTATTAAATGTGCCAGTTTTAATTGGTCTGAATTGGGTATTCATTATTTTTTCATTAGTATTATTTTCAGAATGGCTAGTTAAGGAATTATTAAATTTAGGAATAAATGTAAATATTGAGATTATCTTAATCGCAGTTTTAACAGCTAGTTTGGCGACATTATTTGATTTTATATTAGAGCCCGCGGCAGTTGGATTAGATTATTGGACTTGGACATTAAGTAGCAATCCTTATAACATCCCAATTCAAAACTATATCGCATGGTTTACAATATCATTTCTATTTGCATTAACTTTCTTATTAATTCCCAAAGAAGAAAGGATTAAATTAGAAGAAAGTCCTCACAGTCCCTGGTTTGTCGTAATTCAAGTTATTTTCTTCGTTGCGATAAGAATAGTTCTTGTCTTCTAATAATAACTCTAAGGTAAAAACTATTTTTTTTATTTTCTTTGTTTGTATAACTATAAATCAAATTTATCTAAGAAGTATAAATTATTTTTAATTATATTAAAAATAGTCATAAAAGAATTTGGAAAAATTGTCCCATTAAATTAATTATGGAGAATCAATGGTCTTTATTTGATATAATAAAAACTTTACCCGGAATTGCTTTTGGAGTCTTTATAATCACATTATCTTCTATAAGCATTCCAAAATCAATTGAACCACCTATAATAGATCTATTTGATATTAATTATATTTTACATATTATCGAATTTGCTATTTTTGGATTGTTAATTTTTTTTGGGTTTTCTCAAAAAGTAAAAAATAAATACATCATCATCTTTTTATGTTTTTTTGCTCTCTCAGATGAAATCCATCAATTATTTGTTCCAAACAGATATTTTGATATAATAGACCTTTTTTTTGATATATTGGGAGGGTTATTGGGATATTTATTCTATTCATTTCTATTAATATTGAAACAGAGATATAAAAAGAATTAACTTAATGATAAAAAGAAAATACATGAAGTAGTTTTTATTTGACAATAGCATAAGCATTTCCTAAGACTACTGTGTCTTTCTTTCTTACTTGAATTATATAACGTCCATTATCTTCCCAACCTTCAGTAATGAGAATATCTCCGGGAAACACGACATCTTTAAATCTTGCATTAAATTCTTTGAGTCGGGAAACATCACCATCGCATAGTCCATATATAATAGCACGTGTAGCAATCCCATAAGTACATAAGCCATGAAGTATTGGTTTAGGTTGACCCGCCATTTTAGCAAATTTCGGATCTATATGAAGAGGATTTAAATCTCCATTTAATCGATACACGGCTGCTTGATTTGGGCTAGTCTGATAAGAAAAACTAAAATCTGGTTTTTTATCTGCGGGAGGGGTTATAGATTCTGTTTTTGGTCCCGGATCACCGCCAAATCCTCCAGATCCAACAACGAAGAACACATACTTAGTATCAAATATATGTTCACCTTTGGGTGAAGATCCAGAAATTTTAGTATGTATCACAGCAGCTTTACCTTTATCATAGATATGTTCTATAACAGCTTTAGTATTAATAATTCCTTCAGGTTCGAAAGGATGATAAAGTCGAATTAATTGCTCACCATGTAATAAATGGATAAAATCCGTTCCATTAGGGAAAAGTAGTGCACTAGCACCTACAATCGTAGCAAAACTCGGAAATACTTTCAATCCTCCTTTTACATTTTCATAAACAAAAGGTAAATCTTCTGCTTGTGCACCAATTCCTAAATTATATAAAACACACATTTTCCAATCATATTCAAATATTGCCTCTTTTGTTTGTCCTATTGAACTTAAATCTATTTTTGATATAATAATCAACTCACTTCTTTATCATAAAATATAGGTAAAAATTATTTATTAGTTTAATATAATTCTCCTTCATTTGAAAAACCATCTTAAAATGAATCAATTCTTATTAAGAGGCGATGTTCTTGGTTTTGAATTATATTCTCCACAATCAAGTTATAATTTTGCGTAGTTTTTTTTATTTTGTTCTTATAATTTCGATAGACATCCAAAAAAGGAACTATATCTGGTACTGATTCTTCAAAATCTATAAATGCTTTGTGCAATGGAATAATGACTTGTTCATCTCCTCTTAAATTAAATAAATAATGAACTAGATGTTTTTTAAATTCTTTATCAAGGTCCTCTGGTAAAAATAAATCAACAAAACTCTTAGAGATGTCAGAACCAAATGGATTTATAGATTTTGTGTTACCAATCCAATTTCTATCAAGATATAATTCACTATGTTTAATTAGATCATCATTGTTTACATAAAGATAGATATCTATATGTTCTTGAAATCCACCTGTTTTAAAATATAGTTTTTTTTGATCTAGGTCAACCTTTATTGACGATTGTTCCACTAAATTGAAGAATTTAAAAAATTCAGATTGTCGAAAATCGGAATAATTCATTAAGCTTTAATTATCACTTTTATTTATATAAAATTTAGTAAATCAAATCGAAATAAGGATTAAATAATTTTACTTTAGCTTTCATTAATGCTTGATCTCCCTCATTCATAGAATATAGATTAAATACACGATCATTTAATTTTTTGACAAAATTTATCGAACGTTGATTTAATTTTTCATTTTCCTCTAAATCAAATGTTATTAGTTCAACTATTTTAGAGATTTCCTCTCTTTTATCTTTCTGAACATTGATGATGGGGAGATGTCTAATCATGTACTGATTTAAATTAATAGTGGTGCCTTTTTGATTATTAATACCATAGATAGTATAAAATTGAATTAATACAGAATTTAATAACCCGCAAAGAAACATTAATTCATTTGGATCTTCATGAAGTAAGGAATAGATTGAAGAAGTAAAACAAGTATCTTTTTTAGTATAAAGTGCTTCGGGATAGATATTATTATGTTTTATTAACAACTTCGATCCCTGGTAATATTCTTTATGTTCTCCTTTAAGTAAATCTTCATCTACTTTATCAAGGTCAAAATTCTTTGATTTTTTAAAGTAAAAATATTCAAAATCTCGTTTTGCATCTATAAAAAAACATGATCCTTGAGTTTTTTCTTTAAGTACTTTTTTGATTATCGATAGTCCTTTAGCTTCCTCTCCTCTTATAAATTTTGGGTAATCTTTAACATTCAAATAGTTTAAATCACCTTTTTTCTCAATCCTATTGATCAGATTAAAGATTTTCTTAGTGACCTTCACTCTTACGCGATTTAACGGAATTGTAGAATTGCTGCAATATGAGCAATTATCTTTATGAGTATATACATAGAACTTTTTTGCTTTATTATTTAATGGACATGCAGAGTTAAAACAAACATTTAGGTCATCAAAATATTGGTTTTGAAATGTTATATTCTCTTTATCTGGATAATCATAAATTACTAGATCTTGTTGGTTTTTCTGTTTATTGGAATATATTAGAATCTGAACTTCATTTGTAGCATCTTTAAAAATGTCTGAGCCCAAATCATAAATTCGCAATAAATTTGATTTAGATAATAATTTATTACGAAAACTTACATAACTTTGTCTTAAAAGAAAACTTTTTGGAACCAGGAATCCAATTACTCCATTACATAATTCCAAGGCTTTTAATAGATAAGCGCAATAAACATCTTGAAAATAGATATTGTGTTCTTTTAATTGTTTTTTTTCTTTATCAGTTAGGATATTTCCATATGGAGGATTTCCAATAATAATGTCAAATTTGTTTCCTTTTAAATCAAATTCAGATAAATCGGAGTCTAAAAGACTGTTCTTGTTCAGTAGATTTAAATCAAGTAGGGATTTAATTTCTGAAAAGTTATCATATTGTCTGTTAAAAAACCATCTTAATAACTTTAATTTAGAAAGCGTGAGTGAAGATTCATTAATGTCAAATCCATAGAGATTTCTAAGAATTTGAGTTTTTATTTTAACATGGTCTCTTTCAGGATTAATTTTATTAAGAATAGAAAAGAGAATTTCTGCTGCATTTATTAAAAAGTTACCCGAACCACAGGTTGGATCGCAAATTGTAAGTATTTTGAGGGTATTATCTATTTTAATCTTTATATTTTCATCCAGATTATAAATGTCACTTATTTCCCTTAATTTTAATCTTAATTTTTTATTTAGATATAATTTTAATGTTTTTTGGAAAATAAAATATGATAAGTTTAAGTCTGTGTAATAGACCCCTTCTTGTTTACGATTTAAGTAATTTTTTATGAATTTTTCCTCTCTTGAATCTATTTCATGAAGAATATCATTTACACTATTATATTTCTTCTGAGAAATAAGCTTTTCTAATTGTTTAAGTAATTTTTCCATATCAGATTCTATACTTTTCAAAAGATTCTCTTTGATCTTTCTGATTCATTTAATAAATAATCCTAATCAATTCAGATGAAAATCACAATCTCTATTACGATATAAGTAAAACCTACAAACTTGATTATATGTATTATTCTTTAAGTTTTTATATTTTTATTTATTAAATATAATTGAAGATATGAGAAAAGATGATAAAGAAGAAGATGAGGATTATCACGGAGTTACTCCAATCTCAAATATAGTAAAAAAAATGAAAAAAGAATATGATAAGGACTCAAAAGATTGGAGAATCTTAGGATCTCGAGACGAAAAAGGAAATAAAGATACTTTTATCAGCAAGAAACCAAATACATACTGGTTAAAATCGAAGCAATTAAGTCCATTCTCAGCACTTTCTATGGGAACTGTGGTCCGTAATCTAGATAAGGATATTGATAAAGAGACATACGGCAAGAAATTATCGAAAGAAGATATGATAAACCTATTTGGGATGGTTGTACCAATTAATAAAAATCAAAATGTAATTGCAAGTGGAATAGAAAAATACTCTCAAAAAGAAGGAGATTACTTTAAAAAGATAATTAAAGAGAGAAATTCAAATTTGGGATATCAAATGGCCAAAAAGGTTGACGAGAAATTCAGAAAGAATTATCCTCGTAGGGATGAAATGTATGGCTAATTTTTGAAAGAAAGGAAAGTTGTAATTAAAAAGAATAAGCTATTAGACTTTTTGTTTCAATATATTACTCTCATCTTTAGATTTAACTATTGGTAAATTCTCTGAATATTTTTCAGGATTAGTAATTAAATCTGTTATCAAGGCTTTAACCTTTTCTGGTCCTGATTTCGAACTGATTGTTTCAGCAAAATTTTTTAAATTATTCACATTAAAATCCTTAATATAAAAAGAAACCCCTTTTTCTAATTCTTCAAATAGGAATTGATAGGATAAATCAGCACCTCTTTCTTTTGTCCTTAAAGGATCATCCATCTCAAAAGTGTAAGAGATCTCAGTCCAGCGATTACCTTCCTCATCAGCAGGCATCATTCCATAAATATAATCATCTGTATAAATCCAAATGGGGGTAATATTTCTGTTAAATGATTCATCAACTAAACTCTTAAATTCTTCACTCATATTATATCCTCTTCCTTTTGTTTTGATATATATAATAATAATGAAATGTTAAAAAGGTTTCAAAATCCTAAATGATCTAAATTACTTTTATTTGAAATATTTAATTAAAAAAAGATAATTAATTCAAAAAAATTTAATTATGAGATCGCTTAATGTCAAAGAATTGAGTTTTAAAATCCAAGAATGGATTAAGGAATATATTGAATCCGCAAAATCTGAAGGAGTTGTAATAGGGTTGAGTGGAGGCATTGATAGTTCTGTTACAGCAGCCTTATGCGTAAAGGCGTTAGGAAATGATAAAGTTATTGGTGTAAGTTTACCCTGTGAATCTCTTCAAGAAGATATTAAAGACGCAGAAATATTAGCAAATAAATTAGAATTACAATTTTTAGAAATCGATTTAACTTCAACCTATAAAGAGTTCATACAAACTTTTCCCTCCAAAATCCATCCTAATAAATTATCTTTAGGGAATATTAAACCCAGGCTTAGAATGACGGCACTTTATTTTATTGGTCAGTCAAAAAAAGATTTTCTCATAGCTGGTACCGGAAACAGAACAGAAATTGCAATAGGATACTTCACGAAGCACGGGGATGGAGGAGTAGATTTCGAACCCATTGGAGATTTATATAAATATGAAGTAAAAGAACTTGCAAAGGTATTGGATTTACCGAATGATATCATTAATAAGCCCCCATCTGCGGGTTTATGGAAAGGGCAAACAGATGAAGATGAGATCGGGATGACTTATGATACATTAGATGAGATTATATATCGAATAGACTATGGGTTAGCAATGGATAATTTAAATACTAAAAAAATTGAAAAAGTTAAGAAAATGATCCAATCTACTCAGCATAAAAGAGAAACGCCACCTGTCTTCAAAATAAAATAGATAATCTTAAAACTAAAAAGTAAGTTTAGTGTTTTTCATAATTAGGAATAATCTAGTTCTCAATTACATACTCGCTACTATTCTTCGTATGTTAGTAATTCTTCTAGTGATTTCATTTAAACTATCCTTTAATTTTTCTCCCTCGGATTTAAATTCATGCTCATCAATGCTTCCTTTATTATATCTTTTTTCTAATTCCTTAAAAGACTTTTCTAAACTATATCTTTTACCCTCTAATGCAATTAATTCTTGATATAACGCATCCTTATCCTTAGGTAATTCTTCAATGCTTTTTGATTCTATTCCTTCTGAATAGTCCTCTCCTGGAGGTGCTGGAGTAATATCTTGCTTAGGAGGTTCGACAGGGGGCTTTTCAACATTTTTTTCCTCTATCCCCCCCGGTATAAAGCTTTTTATCGATTCAAGATCAGGTTTTTCCTTAGGTTTTGATTCATTTTTCTTCCCCATTGAAGAGAATACACTAAATAAATCAGTTTTTAGGGGCTCTTGAGATGGCATTTCTGTTTCTTCTATTTCAACTTCCGCAATACCTTTCATTTTTGGAGGTTTCTCTGGCATCTGTTCCAGTTCCTTATTGACAGGCTCCTCAATGGCCATAGTGGATATAGTTGGTTTTTTTGGAGGTGGAATTTTTGGCAAATTTCCTTCTTCAATCTTCTGAGGAATAGGTTTTTCTTGTTCAGAAAATGATTCTTCGGAAGATTGGGGGGGTTTTAAAGGAATAGTTTCTCGAGGAGGGGTAGGAGGTGTTGTGGACACAGTAGGCTTTGTTGGAGGGGGGGTCACCACATTTTCTTCTTCCCATGTTTCATTTGTTGGAATAGTGGTTAACTCTTTTTCTTGTATCTCTTGTTTTTCATTATTAGTTGGGGGAAGTTCGCTTTCTTTTAGTTCTAGTTTCTCAATTTTATATTCTTCTGTTTCTGAGAGATTCTCCTCAACTAAAGGTTCTTCTAGAGATTTTTGAGTTGTTTCCTTCTCTACTTCCTCAAAAGATTCTGTTTCTGGTTTTTCTATAGGTTCTTCCAGAATAACTTCATCTTGTACTTCAATAAACTCTTCTTTTTCTTCTGGTTGTTCCTTTTTACTAGATTTTAATTGTTGTAAAGAAACTTCTAATTTTTCTTTATACTGTTCTTGTTTTTTCTGTAGCTTCGTTTCTCTGTCTGGCAATTCATTTTCTACTGATACGATACTACTTTGATTTTCACCCTCTTGGATTTGTTTCTCACTAATTCCTGCCTCTTTCATAATTTTTTCTTCTGCTTTTTTGACGGCTGGTAAATGAATTTCTAAAGGAGGTAATTTAGATGTTCCTTCTTTTTTAGGAGTGAATTTTTTTACTTGTTTTTTACTTTTAATAGTCTGAATAATATCCTCTTTATTTTTAATATCATGTTTCAGTGAATCGATTTCTTCTCTTAATGTATCAATTTCCCCTTTAAATTGTTCAGACACTTGAGAGATAATTTCAGATATATCAACCTCAGATTTTTCTTTGTTTTTCTCTTCTAATTCTAATTCTGATTCTTCCGTTTGCTCTTCCTTTTTAATCTGTAATAATTCACCTATTTTTTTGGGCAAGGGAGTCTCTATAAACCAATATTCTAATGTATCCCATTCCTTTAATTTTCCTATGATCTCTTCGATAAGGGGCTTTTTATCTGGAAAATCATTAGAATCTTTTAATTTTTCAAATTTCTCAGTTAGTTCTTTTTGAGCTTCAATTTCATCATCTGGATTTGGTTCCTCTTCTGTTAAATAATGATAAATATCCTTTATATCCTCAATAATAGGGCGATTTTTCTCCATTTTACTCATAAAAATCCAATCTGAATAAGATTGGTTCTATTAATTTGTATCTATTTATAATATAAATTAATTACCAATTTATTTTTGTGTGATATACACAATAAGTATTACCATTCTATATTAAAAATTTAAAGAATTTTCTAAAAATGAGGACAAATAATTTTACGCTTTTAGACTCTTCTTCCGCGATGACCGCCTTTTCTACGACAATGATCGTGTGATTTTGGAGTCACTTCCTCTATCCTTCCGACTCTAAGTCCAGAACGTGCTAGTGCTCTAATACATGCTTGAGCACCTGGACCAGGCGTCTGAGACTTATTTCCCCCTGGTGCTCTGACTTTAATATGAACTGAAAAAATTCCTAAATCCTTTAGTGTACTTGCCACTCGAAATCCACACTGCATCGCAGCATAAGGATTTGATTCATCACGATCTGCCTTTACTACCATACCACCTGAACATTTAGCAAATGTTTCGGCACCGCTTAGATCTGTGGCAGTTACAAGAGTGTTATTATAACTGCTGTAGATATGCACAATTGCGAATCGTTCATCTGCTTGAGCCATATTTTCACAACTTTAACTGAGTGATTTAATTATGATTAGTTGAATATTAAAATATATTCTAAAATATTAGTTTTATCATTGATGAGAATATTTATATGTTTTTAAATATAATTTTTAAATTACTTAACTATAAATAACTATTAATAGGAAAAATAAGGTGAAAATATTTAAATGGGTTACTCTCCACCTAAGAAAATCACAGTTGTAGTTTCATTTTTACTTCTGGCTCTTGGATTCCTTTTAGTTGTTTCAATATATTGGATACCAGAAATCTGGAATAGCTTACAAACGATTACGGTTCCTGGTTTAACAGCAGAACAGCTTTGGGTTACAATTTCATTAGTTTTAATTTTCTTCTCGTGGCTACTTTTCTTTATTGGAATTAACTATAGAGGAATATAGTCCTCAAATTTTAAGACTTTTTTTTATTTTATTTAAGATTCATTTTTGATTCTCTTATAATCCGCGACTCCATAATGCCAAATTGCTTCGATTAAAAAGAAGAGTGCAAGAAACCCAAAAACTGAAGACCACCATTGTGATCCAAAATACGACCAAATTAACACTAAGAGCATTCCAGTTATCAGCATAATTGAGCCGTGTATCTCTAATCTCATTATATCATCCATATAATCACTTCCTAATTTATAAGAATATTTTAAGATGGATCATAATATGCTATGAGGATTTATAAAGGATTTTTGACCCAATTTTTATGAAATCAAATTATATAATTTTCAATAAAGAATTTGAATTAATTAAAACAATGAGATATAAAATTAGGAGAATAAATTTCTATTTAAAAATATTAAACACTAAAAATTTTATGCAGCAGATGCGGATGCGAATGGGCTTGTTGGAGCAAATTGTATAAGATCCTCTTCCTCTCTTCTTACGAGATAAGAGGGGGAATTAATTCTTTTACTTCCAACTTGTATATGTTTATGAACAATTAATTGTCGAGCGTGATATACACTTTTCGCTAATCCTTTCTCAAATACAAGAGTTTGAAGTCTTCTTTTGAGCAAATCTTCTACGGTTAATCGTAAAATGTCTTCAAATGTAGATTCAGGACTAAGAACACCTAAACGTATTAATTTTTTAATAAGGGTTTGTTGAACTTCAGTAGCCTGTTCTGCAGGAAGAGTTCGTGAGTATCGAGCCCGTTGACGCCATCTACCCAATTTAGAACGCATCTTCCAGAATTCACGTTTATTTCGTAAGCCATATTTTCCAATAAATTCAAGTTCTTCAATCATTCTATCTTTTTGAAATGGATGTTTTGGTTTTTTAAATTTTTTCTTAATTCTACGTGGATCTCCCATCTATTTATTTCTCCTCCTTCTTCTTTTCTTTTCTCTTTTTTGCCATTTGGGCTTTAATTCTCTTTCTCTGTACACCGATAACTAAACCATGACGACCTGTACTTTTAGTTCTTTGGCCACGTACTTTAAGTCCAAATTGATGACGAATACCTTTATAACTTCTTATCTTTTTCATTCTGTCAATATCTCGTTTAACAGTTATTTCCAATTCGTTGCCAAGAATGTGTCTATCCTCCCCTGTTTTCAGATCCTTTTTTCGATTGACCATCCAAGGAGGAATTCCATTTTGAATAGGATTCTTAATAACTTCCTCAAGGAGGGAGACTTCTTTTTCGGATAGTGCTCCAATGCGAGTGTTTGGATCGATTTTTGATGCTCTCACAACCGCTTGAGCAAATCTGCTCCCTATTCCTTTGATTTGGGTCAGTCCATATTCAAGTTTAGCATTTCCATCGACTCTTGTACGTAATTCTCGAAAGAAAACCTGTTCCTTGAAATTAGGTGGTCGTATTGGCGATTCACTCATAATTTTTAACCTTCAAATTAATAGTATAATCAAATATAATATAGAACAAAATATTAATTTTTTTATTTTAACCCTTGAAATCTTAGAAGAAGGAGAGAATAATATTAAAAAAAAGGTTTAATAATATGGATATCTTTTTTCATTTTCTATCTTTTTTAAAATATGTTTAGAACTTTTATTTCTTTTACTGTTGGCAATTTTTAGAAGAAGCGGGAGACCAGGCTTGACTTCTTCGATAGGTTTTGATTCAATTAGATCATTTTCTATTAAAGCTTCATATAATTGTTTTCCTTTTTCATTTCTTACTAATACAACATTCCATCCTGAAGGAGCTCCAATTGACCCTATTGAAATATCTGCAGATTCAGATGTGAGATCATAACACACTTCACAATCTTCCCTTGCCAAATTTGTGACCTCTTTAATAGCAACATTGAGTTCTTCACCATTTTTAGTGTAAATAAAGAATTTTCCTTTATTGATATCGGTCTTTTTTACATCATTAACTTGAACATTTAATCTCTCACATATCTTCAAAAATCCCTCTTCATAAGGAAAGGATTCCATACAAAAAATCCCAATACGATATTGAATGCTATGTAGTATGGGAAGATCAATATTATATATTTTTGACTTTAATAAAGCTTGCATCATACATGGCACTCCAACTATTGCTAGTTTTTTTTCTGGATCAATTTCATTTAATAATTTTAGATTTGGATTGTTAACATATTTTGTACCAGCAGTTTCAATTATATCTTTTTTATCTTTAATTAGAGTTGGTTCAGGGCACCATAATTTCTCTCCCATCTTTGCTCCTATTGCGAGATCAATTTTATTATGTTCTAAAAGATAATATAAACAAGTGCTTGATACTCCTCCATCTTGACACACTTCTTTTATTTCATCTATTTTAGTTCTTGCACTATATGCTTCCTTATAAACACCAATTTTACTATAATTCTTAACTTCTGAGGCATCATCTTGATATATATTGAGAAGCTTTACAGGGAGATAAGAACGAGGACATATATAATAACATAATCCACATTTTATACATTTATCTCCATTGATTTCTCCAAAACCATTATTTATGGTAATACAATTCATAGGACATATCCCAGCACACAATCCACACCCCGAACATATACTTGAGTCAAATATAACTTGTACTGGTTCATAAATAGGCTTAATCGATGTAATATCAACGTCATTTACTGAAAAATTAAGGTTTTTAAAAATTTGCGTATCTGTTTCTTCCTCAGAATTTTTGGTTTTTTCATATATTTCTTCGATATCGATTAATCCTTCTCTTTCTAAAAGATATGACAAACTTAAAGCTTTTTTGAATTGAATATGTTTATTTTCTGCAAATATTTCTAAATGAGAAATATTAAGTTCGTCTTTTTCTTTAAGATGTTCATACAATTCATATTTTAATTTCTCTTCATCAATCAATTTAAATAATATATTAAAATATTGAGTTTCGGAATAGATACCGGCTTCGATGATATCTTCTTTAGCATCAATTAATGCTCGAATTTTATATGAATCTAAAGTTTGCATTATAGTTTTGAAGAATTCACTTGAAAAAATTATCTCATTACTTCCCTTATTGCTCATAATTCGTATTTAAACATTTTTTAATTCTTAAACTTGATATTATGAAAAAGCTCATAACCGAAATAACCCTTGCGAGGCTGTCATCTTTACGACTAAAATTTTTTCGAAAGATTCATCCTATTCGGTTTTCTTAGATATAGGAGGTAGTTTGTGAATCCTCTTATGAATATCTTTCACTGAATTTACAAATCTCTCAACATCGGCGGCTGAACAGAAATATTGCTGAATTCTCTCATCAGAAATTCCTAAATGATCAAATATTTTTTTTAACATTGATAGATGTTTATAGGTAACCATATTACCATTTCCAAATTCGCATTCTCCTTCTTTTCAAGAAATAATGGCCACCCCGTCAGCACCATTCAAAAAACAATCCATAATTAAGTGAATTCCCACTCTTCCTGTGCATCTAACTCGAATTATATTCACATCAGTATCATACGATTTTCTAGTAGTACCCGTCAAGTCTGCGGCTGCATAACCTCATTTATCGCATGCAAAAGCAATTATATTTCTCTTGTTATTATCTTTTGACATTTATACTCACCAATTTGTTTATTTTTCTGCTATAGCTTTCGTTTCTTTAATTGGAATAGATTCAGCCATAACTAATCCCTTGATTTCCTCTTCAAATTGTCTTTCTCGATAATATTTAATATCAATTGCTCTTGCTGGGCAAGAAGTTACGCATGCACCACATCCTTTGCACTTTAGTTCGTTCACTTCCGCGATATCATTCTCTCCTACTTTAATTGCATCATAATAACACACTTTTTCACATCTATGACAACCCATACATAATTCTCTATTTACTTCTGCGATAATTAATTCTTGACTAAATGTATCATTAGAAAGTAGTGTGGAAGCTTTACTTGCGGCAGCTAATGCTGTTGATACTGAATATGGAATACTTTTGGGTCCAGCAGCACATCCACAAATATAAATACCAATATTATCTGTTTCTTGTGGTTTTAAACATCCATGAATTTCAGATAAGAACCCATTTGGGCCACTGCTTAATCCCATAGTCTCTATAATTTGATGTGTACCCTTTGATGGAATAATTCCAGTAGATAATATCACGAGATCTACATCCACGTGTGTCACTTCATCTAATAACGCATTATCATAGAATAATCTCATTGTTCCATCTTCGTTTAACTTAATATCTCCAGGTTTTCCTTTAATAAATGAGATATTCGCCTCCCGTATTTTTCGATAATACTCTTCATTGCCTTTATCCGGTGAACGAATATCAATATAAAAGATCATTACATCCATTTCGGGATATTCCTGCTTTAACAATTGAGAATTCTTTAAGGCTACATTGCAGCACACAGCAGAACAATATTGATTACCTCTCAATGTTCTGGATCCGACACATTGTATCATCGCAACTTTTTTGGGTATTTTACCGTCAGATATTCTATGGACATGACCATCAGTAGGACCTATTGGACTGAGCATCCTTTCTAATTCAATTTGAGTAATTACATCAGGATAAATACCATATTTATATTCATTTGACTCCCAAATAGGATATTCATCCCAACCCGTCGCAATAATAACAGCACCAACCTTTATATCAACATATTCCGGCTCTTGTTCAAAAACTATAGCCTCCCCAGGACATGTGCGTTCACATGATTTACATTCGATACACGCTTCTTTATCAATTAATGCTAGCTTCGGAACTGCTTGTGGAAATGGAATATATATTGCTCCCCGTTCACCGATACCTCTATCAAATTCATTAGGCATACTAATCGGACATTTAGTCGTACATAATCCGCAACCAGTGCATTTATCAGGATCAACATATCGCGGATTTTTTCTTATCCTCACATTATAACTGCCTGTAATACCACTAAATTCTATTATATCACTATATGTTATTAATTCAATATTCGGATGTTTTGATGCATTTACCATTATTGGAGCCAATACTCAGATCCCACAATCATCAGTAGGAAATATTCGGTCTAATTGTGCCATTTTTCCACCAATGGTGGGTTCCTTCTCAACTAAATAAACCTTAATACCTTGACTAGCTAAATCTAGGGCAGCATTCATTCCAGCAATTCCCGCACCAACGACAAGAACCGAATTTTCGATTGGAATTTCTTTACGAGGAATATTTTCCAACTCTCTCGCCCGATTAATCCCTCCGATGACAAGTCTTATCGCCTTTTTTGTAGCATTTTCCTTATCATCAGCATGAACGAAAGAGCATTGCTCTCTAATATTAACCATTTGGAAATAATAAGGACTAAGACCCGCTTCAATCAGAACTGCTCTATATGTTGGTTCATGAATTTTGGGCGTGCATGCGGCAACAACTATTCTATTCAGATCTAATTCTAATATATCATTTCTAATAACTTGCTGCCCAGGATCACTACATGTAAATTTATTAGTTCTAGCAACAACAACATTTGGCTGGCCCTCCACAACGTTTTTCACCGCTTCGCAATCAACAGTAGCACCAATATTAACACCTCATTCACAAACGTAAACTCCTATTCTAATCTCTTCCTTGGTCTGTTTATCATCAGACAATTTAATCCCCTTCAAAAATCACCATAAAATTTTAAGGTATAATTATTATTTTTTCTTGATTGAAAAAATTGTAGAATCAATTTATTTTTTCTGATTATGAAAGTTAGATTAACGATATCTAAGAATTGAATGATCAAAATGAGATATTATAATGGATACAAATTAAATTTTTTAGATTTTTATTATGAGGAGAATTAAGTTTTCTGTAAGAATTATAGAAATAGAGAAAATAATCTAAAATCTCATCAAATTTTTTATTTTAGAAATCATTTTAGAAAATAGATATGTCAGAGAAAAGTAGTGATAAAATCGAGGAGTTTGCACGGGATTTCATGAAAGAAGAAGGTTTAAAAGGAAAAGCGCGAAGAATGAAGATAATGCGAATTATAGAAAATGTTGGATTCGATAAAAAAAAAGTAAAGACAGCTCTTATGCGTTCAACAATAAATGAACGCATTCAACATAAATGATCATTATTTTAAGGAGCTTTATTCAAAATAATGTATTTAGATTAAATCAATTAAAAATTAATATTCATAATACAGTAAAAAAATTGTGGGATAATATTGCTTGATATAGAACTTTTTAGAGAAGATATTGAAAGAATTATTCAATCAGAAAAGAATCGGTTTAAAGATCCGGAAAATGCCAAAAAAGTCTTAGAATATGATGTTAAGTGGAGAGAAGTTTTAGGAAAATTACAGAACTTACGAGAAAAACGAAATAAGATATCTCATTCTATTGCAGAATATAAAAAAAATGGTAAAGATAAAGAAGCTGAAAATGCTATCAATGAATCTGCGGCTATTAAAGAGCAGATTGAAGCATTAGAGGTGAAAGCGGAGGAGTTTTTAAAAAAAAGAGAAGAATTCAGATATATTGTTGGAAATATTATCCATGATACTGTACCAATAGGAGAAACTGAAGATGATAATAAAATTATTCGAGAAACTGATAATATTCCAAGCTTCGATTATAAACCCGTTTCACATGTAGATCTTATTGATCTAATAGATGGTGCAGATACTAAGAAAGCATCAGAAGTAGTAGGATCTCGTTTTTATTATCTCAAAGGAGATTTAGCATTATTAAATTTAGCGTTAATAAGATTTGCCTTAGATGTACTCCAAGAAAAGGGCTATACACCCATGTGGACACCTTTTTTTGTAAAATATGAGGTGATAAAGGCGGCCGCAGAACTTGCGGATTTTGAAGAACAATTGTATAAGATACAAGATGAAGATCTTTATATGATCGCTACATCAGAACAAACTTTAGCTGCTTATCATTATGATGAAATTCTTGACCCTGATCAACTTCCGCTTAAATATGCCGGAATCTCTTCATGTTTTAGGAGAGAGGCAGGTTCACACGGAAAAGACACCTTAGGAATATTTAGAGTCCACCAATTTGAAAAAATTGAACAATTTATCTTTTGTAGATCCGAACAATCATGGGAATTCCACGAGGAATTAATTAGTAATGCAGAAATCTTCTATAAAAAGTTAGAAATACCATATAGAATAGTAAGTATTGCATCAGGAGAATTAAATGATAATGCTGCTAAGAAATATGATTTAGAAGCTTGGTTTCCAGCGTCAGAGACTTATCGAGAGTTAGTATCCTGTAGTAATTGCTTAGATTATCAAGCCAGAAAGCTTAAGATACGAATGGGAAAAGTTGGAACTCAAGAAGAGAAAAATGTAGTCCATACTCTAAATTCTACAGCAATAGCTACAGAGAGAACTATTTGTTGCATATTAGAAAACTTTCAAAATAAAGATCATTCGATTACCATTCCTAAAGTCTTGCGTAATTATATGAATGGAAAAAAAAGAATCCCAGCAAAAAACGTATAAATATTTATACTAAATAGGGGAATTTATAAAATTTAATGAAAGGAATAAAATTAAAAAAGTTTAGAATCTATAAGTTAAAATATCTATCAAAAAAGGAGTCAAATATTTATTATTATGGTTGAAATTGAACTGGAAGAGTTTGAAGAGTTCTATAAAAAAAGACTAAATGAAAAGTTCTATAAAGAAAAGAAAATAGCAATTAAATTAATCGAAGAGATCCAAGAAAATCTTGTTGATATTAAAATTTGTATGGATCATTTCATGGAAAAAGAGGATCAATTAGAGAGTAAAGCTGTACGATCCCTAAATTTCTTCTCTGATAGAATTAAAAAAGATATTAATGAAATCAATATTCCTCAAGAAGAGATTACTTATGATAATTTGAATAAATTACTCAATTCATTGAAAAAATTGTTTAATAATATAAATGATGTTGCCCGAAAATCTCTTCCTAAATTCCAAAAAGAAGCGCAATCTGAAATAAAGGAATTAAATTATCTTACAAGGAAATTGTCCAAAGTCCACGCTTCATTAGAAAAATTTATTAGAAAGAAATATACTGAAGTTAAAAATGCAGAAGAGGTGCTAGATAAACTTTCTAAATTTTATGGTTTAATTGATAATATAGAAAATGCTAAGAATGATTTAGATAAATTTGAAAAGGAATATGAAGAAACAAAACAAGCATTAGATAAACTAAATAAACAATTGCTTAAATTAGAAAAAGACGATCTCTTTAAGAGTTTAAAAGATTATCGGGATAAATTATTTAAACTAAAAATAAGAATAAATAATGAACTTGGGTTCAAAAAAGCATTAAAGAAACTTCGTGTTGAGGTAGAAAGAGAAAATCTACATTTAAGTAATTTGGATGAAAATTATATACGAGATTTTATAAAGAATCCCATTAGAGTTTTGAGTACAGAGGGAAAAGATTTAACGAAATTTAGAGGATTATTGGTTCAACTTAGACATATTTTAGAAGAAAACAAATTAAATTTGAAAGTCGACAAACGAGAAAAAACAATTGAACAGATAAATAAGATTTTTGATGAAAGAGGTATATACGATGATTTAAATAAATATCTAGAGTTAAGAGAGAATATAAAATCTTATAAAAATAAAATAAAAGAAAAAGGATTAGATGAGAAGAGGGAAGAGCTCCAAAATGAAATTTCTGTTTTAACCCAAAGACTGGAACATTTAGAAAATGATATTGAACGTAAAAATAAAGATTATTTAAAATATTTAGGGACATTAAAAAGAGATCGATCGGCATTTCAAAAACAAATAGAAGATATTATTCGAGATGAGTTTAAATTAACTATCACATTTACTTTTTGATTCTGTATTTTAGCACGTCTGCCCATTTCTTAGATCTTTGAGAATTGAAATTTTCTATTATTTTTTGGATTTAATTTACGAATAGATAAGTTAAGATTATCTTCTAAAAACTTATAGGTATGAGTAGTTGTTAAATCGAGAATTTTCAGATATTCATAAGCTAAAACTAAATCTCGCTTAATATCTATATCAAAACCTGCTCGAAATGAATCATAAATCTTTATTTTTGTTAATCCTTTTACTTTAGCATTATTCACTTGAGCTATGAAGGAAGGAATATTTGGATGAGAAAAGTAAGTTTCTACAATATTAGACGGGTTCCTTCCTATTACCGATATGCCTGCGGAATGAATAGCGGGGCAAACTACTAGTTGATTTTCTTTAATGAGACTATTTATTTCTTGAAGGTTTTTCTTTGAGATCAAAACTATATCTAGAAATGTGAATATCGTCTGTTTTGCTTCAAATTTTTCCATAGCAATAAGGTTCAAATCATTAATCACCTCATCAAATGATTTTCGCGGGGTTGTTAATTTTTCTTTTATTCCGGTTAAATTAAACTCATCCGCTAATTCTAGGATTTCCGTATCATTACAATACACCACTATGTCTTCAAAAAATTTAACTTTTGAGAGGGTATTTCCAAGATCTTTAAACATACAAATAGTAAGATCTTTTAATTGATCTTTGCTGAAACAACTTCTAAGTCGAGATTTTGTTCGCGATAAGGGCGCTACGGGGATTAATAAAACGCTCATTATTTAAAGATATTTGAAGTAATTCAAGGTGTTATAAAAATGAATTAAAATTCTAATTATAAGTTTCTCTTTATAATTTTTATTTAATAATAGCTTATAAGATTAGGAAATTTATTTATGATTTCTTCATTTTAACGGAAAATTGACAGGATTCTTATTATAATTTTTCATTCGGATTCAAATTAAATAAGTAAATTATGAATAAGCACAAATTAAATTTAAGTAAATATTAAATCCGGTCTAAAATGGCAATAATAAACTATTTCAAATTGTTTAATATTCTTGTAGAAAGAGATTGAAACGCCTTTCTGACGTTTTCATCTGTCTTTGCAGAGGTCTCAAAATATTCTGTGCCCAATTTTTCCAATTTTTCCTTAATAGTTTCTTGTTTAATTTCTCTTTTATTCGATAAGTCGGTTTTATTCCCAACAAGTATGAAGGGAATGTCTCCGCTTAATTCCCTCAATTTCGATACCCAAAATTCGAGATCATCGAAAGTATCTTTGTTTGCTAAATCAAAAACAACTATTGCTCCCACAGCATCTTTAAAGTAGTATTCATTTGCAAATAATTTATCCCGCTGGCCTCCTATATCCCAAAAATAGAGCTTAAAACCTTTTTCCTTAACTTTTTCCTTAAGATCATCATCTAATTCATCTAAATTATCAACTATAGAAGTTAAATCAACTTCTTTGACTAGAAAATTAGCCCCAATTGTTGGATTATATTTTTCCGGAAATTTATTATCAACATATCTGCTTAATAGGCTTGTTTTTCCCACATTAGGACTACCGAGAATAATGGCCTTGCCTGAGTAGCTCATTATTTATAACATCCCCTTTGACTTTTGTATATCTTACATATATATTTTTTACATTTAAATATTATTTATTTAAAATTTCTTAATACCTAACATAATCCTATATTTAATAATCAACCGGAAGATTGTTCTTTTGTAGTAAGTTTAATTTCTCTGCATTCAGAGCTAATAAAATGTTTAAATAAATGTTCGTAGCCTAAAATCTGCCTGTCTATTCCGTTCTCTAGCCATATTCCTGATGTATATTCTGGCGCTTCTTTGACCTGATCAAGCGTTGTGAGCAGAAAATCATTATCAGCAATTAACAACCCAAATGGAATAACATTCTCTCCCTCTATAGCGTGAATTTGAATCCCAATTTTAAGCAACTTCTTTATTTCTTCTTTCAAATCTTCGAAATATTTTAGGGCGATGATGATTTGAATATTTTCTGAGGAGAATTTTTTATTCCAAATTTCTTTAAGAATCCATTCATACCCACCTAATTCATCCATGAGAAGATCTGGTGTTAAGATGAAGAATATCCTATCATCTGAATCATCAATTAAATTTTTCATCTTTTTTCGAATCTTTTTCTTAGAATTAATTGCCCAAACTCTAGGTTCAGGCTGTTCCTCTTCTACCTCTAACTCTCGGATTGCATCCTCAAGAAGTAATGTTTCTTCAATCTTCTCTTTATAACCACTTCTTATGGTCTTGAAGATTCTTTGAATAGGGATAACCATATAATTAGCACCTCGTTTTACCGGTTCTTTTCTGATATATCCTTTCTCCATTAGACGATTTAACGAATCATATACCCGTGCTCGATCAACATCACTATTTTTCGCAATATCCGCTGGAGATAATACTTTATATTTCGCTAAAGTAAGAAAAACTTTAGAATCGTTCTTAGTAAAACCTAATTGTTGAAGTGCTTGCTCAATATCAGATTCATCCAAATCCTTCTCTTGCTTGCTATTTGCAATCAGTCCTTATATCACTTTATAATTTCTTAATTTTTACTTTTGCTTAGATATTATATTCTATTATTCATTTTCCAAAAAATTTTATTCTTTAGAATTAATGGTTTTGAGACCATATTTTCGCTTATCATAACTCTTATGATATTGGGTTTATAAAAATATTTTGATAAGCAAAAAAAAAAAGAATTTTTATAAGGATCAAAAAAAAATTTATTTCTGATAATTTTATCCGAAGGTAATATTTTCGTAAATATTTAATTATTTTTGTAAGATGTGGATAATTAGATATATATAAAAATAAATTGCATAAATTAAAGGATTTATATGTTGATCTAAAACTATTTAATCATCATTTTTAATATGCATATTTTCTGTTTTATTAAAAAATTAATAATTTCTGTCATACATAAGTCTAAATTCCTAATTATTTGCAGAAAATAAATGATTGTAGATTATTTAGGAATTAATAAGGCTATAAGAGATGTTGTAGATTCTAAAATTTTACTTTTAATTTGTATTTTGTCGGTTAAAAATATATGAAGATTATTTTTCAATTATGCAATAAATCTACTTAGATTCATAAAAATATCATTCCGAATCATAACATTTATATAATAGAAATGTGTAGTTATTATTAAGAAATTAATTTAAATTAACAAATTACAAAAAAATAATTAGTGGAGGAATAAAACTATGGCTAAAAAAACAGAAAGCTATATAGCAAAAGCCCCGATCCGTCGACTCATGAAACGGGAAGGAGCTGATCTTGTTGCTGCCGATGCTTTAGATAAATTGATCGATTATTTAGAAAAAAGCGCGGCTAAGGCTACAAAAGAAGCGATTAAGGTCACCAAAGCAGATAAGAGAAAGAGAATCACTGCTGAGGATATTAGAGAAGCAACAAGAGATTGGTATTAATCTCTCTATAAATCTTTTATTTTTTTTTAATTTTATTTTTTGTAACGGATGTTAAAAAGAGAATGATATATTTTAAAATCGTTTCTTATTTTTTCTTTTAGATCGAATTTATTATTGAGTAACTCTTTGAATACAGTAGAATAATTCTTCTCATCATCAGTTAAATCAAAATACTGGAGAATTTCATCCAACTCTTCTTTTTTATGAACACCAGGAATAATTGTTGAAACCCCTTCTTGATTCAAACAATAATGAATACAGTGATAAATCGAGATATTTTTTGGAATTTTCTTTCTCATTGATAATCCTCCGGTTTGATATTTTGCGATGTACACGGTGTGGTTTTTTTCCAATAATTTTCTTCCTGCGAAAGGTTTAATTCCAATCAATCCTATCTTAGATTTCTTGATTGAAGAAAGAAGTTCCGACCTGTATTCTAAGTTATGATTTATCATGTTAAGTGGGAACATAATTGTGTCTACTAACTTATCTTCAATTGCGTTTAAAGCTATTATAGCATTATGGGTGCTTAAACCGATAAATCGAGCTTTTCCTTCTTTTTTGAATTGATTAGCAAGTGTTAAGAGTCCCTTTTTATTTGTTAGATTTTCATATTCCTTCTCTCTAACGAATTGTATATTCAAAATATCAACATAATCTGTATTGAATTTAGACAGAGTACGCTGAAAAAAACTTTTGTTTCTTTCAAAGTCTCTGTCTCTTTGAGGTTTTCCATCCTTTTCCCCCGTACCAATATGGGTTTGTAGAATTAAATCCTCTCTATAATCTTTAATTGCTTTCGCGATGTTTGTTATATAGGTCTTCTCATTAAACAAAAAATCAAAAAAATTAATCCCACCTTGAATAGCAGTTTCGATAATTGATTTTACGGTTTTCTTATCCTTTCCATTCAGCCATTCTCCGCCTAAACCGATGTGGCTAACAGAGAGACCTGTGGAACCAAGATTTTTATATAACATATGTAAATTTTATCAATTTTTTGATTACTGAATAATGAATAGTAATAAAAAAAATTATATACCTTACACTGTGGTCAATTTCTAAAATATAGTTATAATTTTTTTCTTCTGAAAAAAATATTTAACTAGGATAAATATTAAAAGATTTTAAATTTCCTAATAAGTTCTCTTACGGGAAAAAAAAGGTTAAAATTAAATAAATAATCACATATTAAATTGAAGTGTCACTTTCTTGTTTTCTCTGAACTGGTGTATCATTCTTCTCTTCTTGAAGAACTGGCTCTCTCTCCTCATCTTTTTGCAGGTTAAAATAAGTTATTATACTCATAATAAATATTGCACTATATATAATCAGAGTTAATATTAACCCTATAGGTATTGATGAGGTAAAAACATAAATTACCAATGCTCTTATAGAGAGGAGAATACTTAATACAGCTGCGATATTCGCTCCAATTGCGATCACTCTAACCTTTCGTCCTACTATAAGCATGATTCCGAAGTTTATATAAACAGCAACTGTAATTATTGTCCCAATAATGGTTGGTATGATAGCAAGTATTGTAATCAAGAGGGCTTCTATAAAGCTTACAGCTTGTTCCCAATCAACCCAAAAATTATAAAAAACTATTGAAGCTCCTATATTCTGAAAAAATTGGATTACTCGTATAATCGGAACGAGAAAACATAAAACACCTATAATAATTCTTAAAATTTCATCGACTTTCATTTATTTTTCACTATATTGAATTTCATTGGAGATTGAATTCGTGAACCACCAATTCCAAATTGGAGTTAGTAATTATATATGAAACTATTATTTATATAAATTACCTAAAATATAGTGTAAAGAAATATAAAACTTTTTTAATAACCATATTTAAAAACTTATTTATATTGTGGTTCTTTTTTATGATTTTGATAAATTCTGTAGTTTTATATAGAGAGTAATATAGGAGATAACACCTTTATAGTTATAATGATATAGATTTTGATATGATAATGGAATAGAACCTTAATAAATAATTTTGATTTTAGTAATTTTTTTATCAAGATAATTAATTTAATGGCTTTAAAGTTGTATGAGATTACTAGGTATATGAATAACTGTCATAAATTTCTAAAATAGAGTTATTTACTATTTTTGAATTATAACAATAAGAAGATTATCTACAGATTACTTTCGTTTTATTTTTATGATTTTTTTTCCTTTACATTTTGGACATTTAATTGCTCCTTGACCATTACATTTCGGACAGGGAATAAAAACATTTTGAGTAAATTGTATTCTATCTGGTGATACATATCCCTTTCCCACAATATTAGGTTGAGGTCTTACTGTTAATCCCTCTCCTCTACACATATTACAAGTGATAAATCCTTTTCCTGAGCAATATTCACATTCTTTTGACATTTATATAAATTATTATAATTATGATATGGAGTCTTCTAGGTTTAATGATCTCGATTAATCATTTAAATTTTACTTCTTATGCAAAAATCTATAAAAGGAATAATTGAGATAACTTTTGAAAATATCATGAAGAATTAGGATCGTGAAACCATAGTTTCAAGATAAAATATACATATGAGAGCATTACCTAAATATTACATCTATTTAGAAACATATGAATCAAAGTTCGAGATTTTTTCATTTGTTTGGCGATTTTACAGAATTTTGAGAAATCAATAGGAATTGATTATTTATAAAATCAAATTATTAATAGAGATTACAATTATTTGAGATCAAACTGAAACAAAAATTACTTTTTTAATAATGATAAAAGCACATCAAAATTCCATTGAAGAATTATATGAAGCTTTAGATACAAATGAGAAGGGTTTGACTACCTCAGAAGTGGAGTTACGTTTACAAAAATATGGGAAAAATGAATTGGCTGCCAAGAAAGGAACTTCGCCTGTTGTACTCTTTCTTAATCAATTCAAGGATTTATTAGTAATAATATTAATTGTAGCTGGTTTGATCACAGCGCTTATAGGTGTATTAGAAAACGACCAAAGTGTTATTATTGAAGTCACCGCAATCGCTGTTGTAATAATCTTAAATGCGGGACTCGGCTTTTATCAAGAATATTCTGCGGAGAAAGCAATCGAAGCTCTGCAATCTTTGGCAAAAAGTGAAATAATTATTCTCAGAAATGATGAAAAAATAAAACTTAAAGCTGAATATTTAGTGCCGGGTGATATTGTTTTCTTAGAGGCGGGAAATGTTGTTCCAGCTGATATCCGCATAATTAAAAGTTATGAGATCAGTGTAAGTGAAGCAATATTGACGGGTGAATCTTTACCTACACGTAAAGTTAATAAGATTTTACCAGAAGATACTCCCTTAGCCGATAGAGAAAATATGATTTATAAAGGAACGACAATAGTTAGCGGTTCAGGAAAGGGGCTGGTGGTTAAAACGGGTCTTAACACGGAACTCGGAAAGATCGCTTCTTCTTTAACTGAAATCGAAAGAGAAGACACACCAATTCAAAAAAAGTTAAATCTTTTAGCCAAACAATTGACAATATTCATCGTAATAATAGCAGGGAGTATCTTTCTTGTTCAAATTTTAATTGTGGGCTTGGAAGAGTTTACAGAACTATTCATTTTTGCTATTGGACTTGCAGTTGCGGCTGTTCCGGAAGGATTACCGGCGGTTATGACTCTATCTCTGGCGATTGGTGTCACGAGAATGGCTCGTAAAAACGCATTGATTCGAAAACTTCCCGCAGTAGAAGTACTCGGTTCTAGTACAGTAATCTGCACAGATAAAACAGGTACGTTGACCAAAAACGAAATGACGGTGAAGTTAATTTGGAGAGATCTGGATCAATATGAAGTAACTGGAACGGGATACACAAATGTTGGTAAAATAATAGAAAAATCTACTGCCGAAGAAACAGAACCGGACCAAAATCCAGAATTAGAAACTCTTATTGAAATTGCCACACTAGCAAATGAGGCGTCAATAGAGTTCCAAGGAGAGGAAAAACCGTACAAGACATTTGGGGACCCTACGGAAGTTGCATTATTAATTTTGGCAGAAAAAGCACAAGGTATTGAAAAAATTAAAGAAAAATGGGATATCGAATATTTATTTCCCTTTGACAGTAACCGAAAACGTATGAGTGTCATTGCAAAACAACAAAATTCCGGCGAGTATAGAATTATGGTGAAAGGTGCTCTCGATATCTTACTTGAACATTGTATTAGTTATGTGGAAGATGGACAAATAAAAAGCTTAGATCCGGAAATGAAGGAAAAAATCATAATAACTAGCGAGAGATTTTCTTCAAATTTTGCTTATAGAATTTTAGGATTTGCATTTAGAAACATCGAAAAACAAGAAGCAGAACGCTTACTAGAAGAAAGGAATGTCGAAAAGGTAGAAGAGGATCTCATCTTTGAAGGTTTTGTTGGTATGATCGACCCACCAAGAAGTTCCTCAAGACCAGCTGTTTTAAAGGCAAGAGAAGCAGGAATCCGTGTAATAATGATTACGGGAGACCATAAAGAGACAGCTAGAGCTGTCGGTAATGAAATATCGTTATCTCACGAAACTGAACCTATCACCGGAAAACAACTTGACAAAATCACAGATGAAGAACTCCGAGATAGAGTTAAAGAAACAGAAATTTTTGCGAGAGTAAACCCCTCACATAAGCTAAAAATAATTAACGCTTTTAAATATCATGGAGAGATTGTTGTGATGACGGGAGATGGTGTAAATGATGCTCCCGCATTAAAGCGAGCCGATATAGGAGTTGCCATGGGGATAACTGGGACTGATGTATCTAAGGAAGCAAGTGATATGATTTTAGTGGATGATAATTTTGCAAACATTATCGAAGCCATAAGTGAGGGACGAAGAATTTACGATAACATAAAAAAATTTATTAGTTATTTACTTTCTGCTAATGCCGGTGAGGTTATAACGGTTTTAGTATTAACTTTATTTGGACTTTTATTTTTCCGACATATATTTATTCCAATTTTAGCAATACAATTATTATACATAAATTTAGTAACCGATACCTTTCCTGCCCTTGCATTAGGGGTAAGTCCACCCGAAAAAAACATAATGCAACGAAAGCCAAGGGATCCTGATGAGAAGTTGTTAGATAGAAAGTTAGTGATATTTATAATGATTTTTGGATTGCTCAATGCCCTAGGATGCACATTTTTATTTCTTTGGACGATAGGATTCAACTTCTCGATCGATATTCTAACCGCAGATCTTTCAAGATCCAGAACCATTATTTTTGCTGCCTTAGTTATTTATCAAACTTTCCAATGCTTAGCGGTAAGTCAAAACGTTACTATTTTCTCAAAAAAAACATTAGAAAATAAAATTTTAATCGGAGCAATTCTCTTGGGTTTGCTTTTACTTGGCTTTTCCATATACATTCCGTTTATGCAATTATTCATTGGAACATACCCCCTTCCGCCGATAGATTGGTTAGTAATATTAATTACTGCTATTCCAATTCTTATTTTCCAAGAAATATATGAAAAACTTTTTCTTAATCGCTAAAAGTATTATATTATTGAGTCACCGAGAGCATAAAAATTAGAATTATCTTTTTTTTTATTTTGCTTAGAGTCCTTCTAATAATTCGACCAAGAACTCACATAATTTTTTCAACACTGCTGCATCCACATTCTCAAGTTTATCATATTCAGAATGCATATACTTTCCGACATCTGTACTTCCAAATTCAAAAAGATTAAAACTCTTTTGAAACAAGTAAATCCCATCAGTATGCACACCTCTACTTACAGAGCTAACTTGCGTTCGAAAGTCATATTTACCTGCTTTTTCTTTAAAGTGATCATAATATGTTGGATTATTCTCTAAGTTATTTTTGCTGATAAATGCTGCTACGCTTTTTCCCAATGATTCAAAATTATTAACTAAAGAGGTTTCGGTTTCTATGTCGGATATAATAGTATAAAAATTACGTATTCCCATAGTACCAGTCTCTTCTGCCCCAGTAAGTACAAACCATAAATTGGCACCTTTGAATCTATTGTTAGGATCCGAATAATGATGCAATAATTCCAAAACACACGCGACTCCAGAAGCATCATCAACTACACCTTTAGAATTATTATTAGTCGTATTTAAGGATAGAATCAAGACGGTAAGGAAATTGATAAACAATGGGAAAAATCCAACAATACTAAGTTGTAAAACTATTTGTCTAAAAACGACATCTCTCAAGAAGATGATAATTCCCAATGAGATTAAGGAAAATGTATAACCCAGAATACTTATAAATCGTGTTCTGGCAATGAATTTTTGTCCCTTCGAGTCTAAATGAGCAATAAAAAATACATTCCTCAAATCATTTTTCAAATAGTTTTGATCTTCTCGATTTTGATCGCTCTCTAATCTCACATAGAGATTTTGTGATTGTAAAACTTTACCTATACGAATATTTTCGGGTTTTCTTGTTAAAATAAACAGGGGCAAAAATGATATGCTTATAATAACTAAATTTGAGATTAAGATGATAAAATTTAATTTCAAATAGAAGGACAAAACCAACCAAAAAGTCAAGGGAAAGATTATTTTTGGATAAACACGAGAATAGAAGGTTGAGAATTGGAATTCTTGAACATGTGGTTCAAAACCCATCTTTTCTACCTTTTCCTTCGCTAAATCAAATGCTTTCTTCTCATATTCTGTTCCAGATAATCTTGGAAAGGAAAAAGTTTCAATATTTTTCCTTATTCTATTTTCACTTATCGGCATTAGATTTGTATGAAATCAGTGAGTTTTTTTAAAAACTCTCAAAAAATTCTGTATTTAAATATTTATCAATGTTTGTATCAATTTTTTCTTTCACTGAATCAAGTCCCTCCACGACTACACGAGTTTTTCCCACGATATCTATATACCCTAATTCTGCACCATATCGTGGAACTATATGAAAATGAAGATGTTCAATTGAGGCACCCGCATCTCTCCCTTGATTAAATCCAATATTATAACCATGTGGATCATAAAGATCATCTAAAAGCATTTGTAATCCTTGAATAGCTCTTGAGATATGTAGGATTTCTTGCTTGGATAACTCTCTATATTCTTTTATATGTTTGAGGGGAATAACAAGTAAATGCCCAGGATTATAAGGATAAAGATTTAAACATACAAAAAGAATCTCATCTTGATAAATTTTTAAAATTTTTACCCTCTCATCATCATCACGAACGGCACATAATATACAGTCAACCTCCGGACGATCTTTTCCTTGAACATAATCCAATTTATCTAATGCTTGAAGCCAGTTTTTGAAAATAATAATCACCAACTCAAGTTATTATGAATAGAGTGAAAATCCTGGGCCGGGTTCGAATTTTTCTGTTTTCTCAAAATCTTCTTGGTTTATTTTTCCAGAGCAGAACTCTAAAAGCAATAAATTACTATATGCTTGAATATTAAAAACTTTTCTCACAGAATCGAAAAATTCATTTTTAGATAAAAGTTTTTCTTTAGAAAAAAATATTTGATCGGATATTTCATATCTGTAATTATTTATATCAAATCTAAAATAAAGATCTTTGAAGAGTAATAATTTCTTAAGCTCAACAAAAAATCTTATTTTACGCTCTTTACCCTCTTCCAGAGCTTCAATATGGGGCTTAGAGATTTGTGTGCCTATAGAGATTATAATTAGATCTTTTTTCTTTGGTTGATATACCACCAGATTTTGGACTTTCTGCCCCGAACCTTCTTTAACGGGAGGAAAGACAAACTGATAGCCAAATTCAAGATTTTCATCTTCAATACGTTTTCGAAGTAACCCCTCGTCTAACAAGTATTCTCTAATTAGAGTTTCGAGATTTTGAGCGTCATTTGTCATATTACGTCATTATTATAAAAATAGAATAATAAATTAAATTTTTTATTCAAATAACAAAAAATCTCATTCTCAAAATTTAGATGATAAATTAGTTTAATATTTACCCTTGGGTCGCTTTTGTGGCTTAACTCCTGATTTTTCTAGTTTTTGAATATTTTTTTCTAGCTCCTCTTTTGGTGTGGCATATATTATATCGAATGAATCTGGATCGATAAATATTTTCCCCACTATGCCCAATCCCATTAATTCATTATTCTTCCCGATGAAAGTATTATCAATACTCATCTTAATCGCCTCTTTTCCAGTTTCTAGTTCTACTAATTGGGGTTGACAAGGAGTATAACCACTTCCCCTATTTCTAAGAAGATAATTCATAAGTGCATAATCCAATTCATCTGATATCTCTCCTTCTTTCTCTATAACTTTCTTTACTTGCGGACTATCCATACTCAAAATTTCAATAACTTTATTTTATAATGTTTAATAAAAAGATATTACTTCAGATTATTAATATTAATCGTTCTCTTTTAATAATTTTAAATTTATGATATAGTATTAAAAAAATCCAAATATATTCATTAGAAACTAACTAAGAATTTTAAGAAAGCAGTAATGAAAAAAAACCGTTAAAAATTAAAAAAATAAAATCTTTATAGTAGATTGTAATAATATTATTGGGATAATCTTAGTTTTTGTAAAAAAGAAAAAAAAGAAAAAAAAATATGACTCGAACAGAATTTTTCTTAGATGTCTTAAAACCGCATAATCCTGGGAGTGATCTAATTGCCCGAACGCTTATGCTAATGGATGGGGTTGATGTGGTCAGAATAAATGTAGATGAGTTAGATCAAAGAACTGCATCTTTACATATTAAAGTCGGTGGCTATAATTTGGACCTCGAAACTATTACTAAAAAGTTAGAAGAACTCAACTGTGCTCTGCATAGTGTTGATGAAGTATTTTATCAGAGAGATTTTGAAGAATCTCAAGAAGAGTAAAATACTTTTGAATATTTTAAT
>Ga0102944_1000213_pt1 | contig 48110 bp, 39 predicted proteins | sample SalPonD_shore_MG_FD_78172 | JGI IMG/M metagenome (GOLD analysis project Ga0102944, IMG submission 78172) | Salt pond soil microbial communities from South San Francisco under conditions of wetland restoration - Salt Pond MetaG... | ecosystem: Environmental > Aquatic > Marine > Intertidal zone >... | reverse complement strand
GGATTACCACAGCACGCGACGGGCCGAGGCGCTGGCCACGGCACGCGGCCTGTCCCTGGTGCGGGTACAGCACCACCTGGCGCACGTCGCCGCCGGCATGGCCGAGCACGGCCTGGAACCGCCGCTGCTGGGCGTGGCCTGGGACGGTACCGGCTATGGTATGGATGGCAGCATCTGGGGCGGGGAATTTCTCCGGGTGACCGAGCGCGGCTGGGAGCGTTTTGCCTGTCTCCGCCCTTTCCGCCTGCCGGGCGGCGCGGCTGCAGTGCGTGAACCGCGGCGCGCGGCGCTGGGACTTTTATACGAACTGTTCGGGGAGGACGCGGCGGCCATGGCACAGCTCGCGCCCGTGGCCGCGTTTACGCCCGCTGAGCGGCGGACGCTCACGGCCATGCTCAGGGAGGGCGTGAATGCACCGGTCTGCAGCAGCGCCGGGCGCCTGTTCGATGCCGTCGCGTCCCTGCTGGGCCTGTGCCAGATCGGCACGTTTGAGGGCCAGGCGGCCTGCCGCCTTGAATGGTCGGCGCGGGCCGGGAGTGTGCAGCGACGTTATGACTTTCCGTTGCTGACGGCGGGAACGGCGCGGCGCCTGGACTGGGCACCGGCCCTGCGCGCCATTCTCGACGATGTCGCCGCCGGCGTGCCGGCAGCGGACATTGCCAGTGCCTTCCATGCCGGCCTGGCTGCGGGTATCGTCGCGGTGGCTGCAGCCGCCGGCATCCGCCGGGTGCTGCTCACCGGCGGCTGTTTCCAGAATGCCCTGCTTAGTGCGCTGGCGGCGGACGCCCTGGAGTCGGCGGGGCGCCGTGTATACTGGCAGGAAGCCGTCCCGCCGGGCGACGGCGGCCTGGCCCTGGGCCAGGCCTGGTGGACCGCCCGGCTCATCGCCACGGGGGAATTGTCATGTGCCTAGCAGTACCCGGCGAGGTCCTGTCCATTACCGGCGAGGAGGAACTGCTGCGCGCCGGGAGCGTGGACTTCGGCGGCGTGATCCGGGAAATCAGCCTGGCCTACACGCCCGAGGCCCGCGTCGGCGACTACGTGCTGGTGCACGTGGGTTTCGCCATCAGCGTCCTCGACGCCGTCGAGGCCGGCCGCATCTTCGAGCAGCTGCGGGAACTGGAGGAAGACGGCGAATGAAATTCCGCGAGGAATACCGGGATCCCGCCGCCGCCCGGCACCTGGTGCGGGCTATTAACGCTACGGTGACGCGCCCGTGGACCCTGATGGAAGTCTGCGGCGGGCAGACCCATGCCATTGTCCGCTATGGCATCGATCAACTCCTGCCGGATCAGATCAGCCTGGTGCACGGGCCCGGCTGCCCGGTGTGCGTGACGCCGGTGGAATACCTCGACAAGGCCATGGAGATCGCGCGGCGCCCGGAGGTGATCTTCTGTTCCTTCGGCGACATGCTGCGGGTGCCGGGCACGGCCGGCGATCTGTTCGCCGCCCGGGCGGATGGCGCCGAGGTACGCATCGTCTATTCGCCCCTGGATGCCCTGGACGTGGCGCGGGAGCATCCGGAGCGCGAGGTGGTGTTCTTCGCCGTGGGGTTCGAGACCACGGCGCCGGCCAACGCCATGGCGGTGTACCGTGCCGCCCGCGAGGGCGTTCGCAATTTCTCCCTGCTGGTTTCTCATGTGCTGGTGCCGCCGGCCATGGAAGCCATACTCGGATCCGCCGCCAGCCGCGTGCAGGGTTTTCTCGCCGCCGGCCACGTGTGCACGGTAATGGGTTTCGAGGAATACCTGCCGCTGGCGGAGCGCCACCGGGTGCCCATCGTGGTGACGGGTTTCGAGCCCCTGGATATTCTCGAAGGGGTGTATCTGTGCGTGCGCCAGCTGGAGGCGGGCGAGTCCCGCGTGGAAAACCAGTACGCCCGCGCCGTGCGCCGGGAAGGCAACCGCCCGGCACAGGCAGTCATGGGCGAGGTGTTCACCGTCATCCCCCGGCGCTGGCGCGGCATGGGCGAGATCCCCCGCAGCGGCCTGGGCCTCGCCCCGGCTTACGCCGGCTTCGACGCAGAACGGCGTTTCGGTGCGGCGGTGCCGGCGGCGGATACGGCGGGGGAATGCATCAGCGGCGCCGTCCTGCGCGGCGAGAAAAAGCCGCCGGAGTGCCCGGCCTTCGGCGTGCGCTGCACGCCGGAGCGGCCCCTGGGGGTGACCATGGTCTCGTCCGAGGGCGCCTGCGCCGCCTATTATCGTTACCGCGGTGCCGCCTGAGCCATGGCGGAGTCACCGTTTCCTGCCTGCCCCCTGCCCGCCGGTTTCGCCGACAGCGTGCAGTTGGCCCACGGCGGCGGCGGACGTGCCATGCAGCAGCTCATCGACGGAATATTCCGCGCCGCCTTCGACAATCCCTGGCTGCAACAGCGGCATGACGGCGCCGTGTTTGAACTGAACGGGCGCTGCGCCCTGACCACCGATTCCTACGTGGTGTGGCCGCTCGTTTTTCCCGGCGGCGACATCGGGTCCCTGGCGGTAAACGGCACCGTCAACGATCTGGCCATGTGCGGGGCGCGGCCCCGTTACCTCAGTGCCGGCTTCGTGCTCGAGGAGGGGCTCGCCATGACCACCCTGGGCGGCATCGCCGCCTCCATGGCCGCGGCGGCCCGGGCGGCGGGGGTGTATATCGTCACCGGCGACGTCAAGGTCGTGGACCGGGGCCGCGCGGACGGCGTGTACATCAACACTGCCGGCGTCGGCGAGATCAGCGCCGCTGCGCCGGTAGCCCCGGCTTCGGTACAGGCCGGGGATGCGGTCCTCCTCAGCGGCGATATCGGCCGCCACGGCATCGCCGTCATGGCCGCCCGCGGTGACCTGGGGCTGGAGACGGATATCGCCAGCGACTGCGCCCCCCTGGCGGAACCCGTGCTGGCGCTGATCGAGGCCGGGATCCGGCTGCACTGCGTGCGCGACCTCACCCGTGGCGGCCTCGCCGGCGCCCTGGTGGAAGTGGCGCAGGACGCGGGGGTGGCGGTGCACGTCCGCGAGGACGATGTCCCGGTACGCGCCGAGGTACGCGCGGCCTGCGAATTGCTGGGACTGGATCCCGCCTACGTGGCCAATGAAGGCCGCTTTGCCGCCTTCGTGGCCGCCGGGGATGCGGAGCGGGCCCTGGCGCTGCTGCGCGAACACGAGGTCAGCGCCGGGGCGGTGTGCATCGGCGAGGTGCAGGCCGCTCCCGCCGCCCAGGTGACCCTGCGCGGTCCCCTGGGCGTGCCCCGGGTGCTCGATTTGCTGCACGGCGACCAGCTGCCCCGGATCTGTTGACGGCGCCGGTGACACGGGAAACCGGCTCTTCCGTCCTTGCGTTGCGGATTTTCAGCACTTGCGCTGATCCCGTCCCTGCAAATGCTGATCCATGTCAATGGGGGAGACGCTTCCGCGGTTTAGGGTTTGCGCATGACTGTCCGAATGCCGGCCTCCACATCGCTTGCAACTGTCTCTTCAAGGCTAATCGAGTCCACTGATGGAAACTGCTGAGACAACACACGACCACCGGGGGGAAATCCTGGCCGTGCGCGGCAACGTGGTGGACGTGCGTTTCGCCCAGCCGCTGCCGCCGCGCAATCAACAGCTCCGCACCGGCAGCGGGGAGAGTGTCGTGCTGGAAGTCCAGACCCACCTGGACACCACCACGGTGCGCTGCATTGCCATGACCTCCACCCGCCGCCTGGGCCGGAGCATCCCGGTCCGGGATACGGGCGGCCCCCTGGAGGTGCCGGTGGGAGAGTCCCTGCTCGGACGTATGCTCAACGTGTTCGGCGATGTGGTGGACGGCGGTCCCGTCATCGATACCCGGGAACGCTGGTCTATTCACCGGCCGCTGCTGCCGCTGGCCGACCGCACCACCGGCACCGAGGTGTTCGAGACCGGCATCAAGGCCATCGATCTGCTGGCTCCCCTGGAGCGCGGCGGCAAGTCGGGCATGTTTGGCGGTGCCGGTGTCGGCAAGACGGTACTGATCAATGAACTCATCAACAACATGGCGGAGCAGTACGAGGGTGTCAGCCTGTTCTGCGGCATCGGCGAACGCATGCGCGAGGCCGAGGAGATGTACCGGGCCATGCAGGAATCGGGGGTGCTGGAGAAAGCGGTGCTGATCTACGGGCAGATGAATGAACCCCCCGGCGCCCGTTTCCGCGTCGGGCATGCGGCATTGACGGTGGCGGAATACTTCCGTGACGTGGCGAAACGCGACGTGCTGCTGCTCATCGACAACGTCTTCCGCTTCGTGCAGTCGGGCACCGAGGTGTCGGGACTGATGGGGCGCATCCCGTCGCGGGTAGGCTACCAGCCGACGCTGGCGACGGAACTCGCCGAGCTGGAGGAACGCATCTGCAGCTCCCGCAGCGGCAGCATCACCTCGGTGCAGGCGGTCTATGTTCCCGCCGATGACATGACCGATCCATCCGCCACCCACATCTTCGCGCATCTGTCGGCGTCCATCGTATTGTCGCGCAAGCGCGCGAGCCAGGGATTCTATCCGGCCATCGATCCCCTGCAGACGGATTCGAAAATGCTGTCCCCCGCCGTGGTGGGACGGCGCCATTACCGCACGGCCCAGGCTGTGCGCAGCACTCTGGCCGAGTATGAGGATCTCAAGGACATCATTTCCATGCTGGGCATGGAGGAGCTGTCCCGCGAGGATCGCGCCACGGTGAGCAAGGCGCGCCGGCTGGAGCGCTTCCTGACCCAGCCGTTCTTCGCCACCGAGCAGTTCACCGGCAAGCCGGGCAAGCTCGTGCCCCTGGAGAAAACCATCGAGGGCTGCGAGCGCATCCTGGCGGGGGAGTTTGCCGAAGTCGGTGAACAGGCCATGTACATGATCGGAACCGTCGACGAGGCGCTGGCCGCCGGAGGCAAAGATGAACGGCAATGAGACGGGTGGAAGCCGGAGTATGCGACTGCGGGTGCACCTGCCCACCGAGATACTGGTGGATGAGGAAGTGAGCAAGGTTATTGCCGGGGCGGAGAACGGTGAATTCTGCCTGCTGCCCCGGCACATCGATTTCGTCGCCGCGCTGGTGCCCGGCGTCCTGATTTTTTGCGATGAGTCTGGCGCAGAAAACTATGCCGCCGTGGACCAGGGTATCCTGGTGAAATGCGGGCACGATGTTCACGTCTCCACCCTCGACGGCGTGCGCGGTACCGAACTGGGCCGGCTGCAGGCGCTGGTGGAGGAGCGCTTCCTGGAGCTCGACGAACACGAACGCCTGGCGCGCACGGCCCTGGCCAGGCTGGAGGCGGGCACGCTGCGCGGTTTTTTGGAGCTGCAGGAGCGCTCCCATGGCTGAGCCCCGCGGTGAACGCGGCGCCGGGGAGGGTTTCGGCGAGGAGGTCGGCCGCCGTGCCGAACGCAAGCGGCGCGCCCGTGAACACGGGCGTCCCCCCGCCTGGTTCGGCCTCGGCATGTTCGGACTGGTCGGCTGGTCGGTGGCGATCCCCGCCCTCCTGGGCGTCGCCCTCGGGTGGTGGCTCGATCACCGCTGGCCCGGCCGGGTTTCCTGGACGCTGACGTTTCTGATCATCGGCGTGGCGGTAGGCTGTCTCAACGCCTGGTACTGGGTAAAACAGGAGAGCGACCGTGAGTGAAGCACGCGCCGTTTCGCCGCGGCGGGAGCGCAGGCCATGAGTGAACTGCTGCAACTCCCCGCCGCGTTTATGGCGGGTCTCCTGCTGGGTGTGCTGTTCTTCTGGGGACTGTGGATAACTGTCCACCGGCTGGATCGGGCGCCGCACCCGGCGCGCAGGATGCTGGCCAGTTACGTGCTGCGCTTCGCCCTGGTGCTCGCCGCCTTCTATTTCCTGGTCCGTTACGGCGACTGGCAGCAGCTGCTTGCCGCCGTGGCGGGTTTTACGCTGGCGCGTATCATCGTGGTTCACACCAAGATGCCGCATCGTGGCGGTAACGGGAGTGATGCATGACCATCAGTCCGGACGACGTCGTTTACTGGCAGTGGAGCGCGCTGTCCCTGAATGCCACCATCGTCAACACCTGGCTGGTCATGGCGCTGCTGACGCTGGGCTCCTGGCTGGTGACGCGCCGGCTCTCCACCGGCACGGACATATCGCGCTGGCAGAACCTCCTGGAAGTTCTGGTGACCGGCATCCGCGACCAGATCCGGCAGGTCAGCCATCAGGAACCCGGCAGGTACCTGCCCTTCGTTGGGACCCTGTTCCTGTATATCGCCACGGCCAACCTGCTCAACATCGTGCCCGGCTACATGGCGCCCACCGGCTCGCTGTCCACCACCACCGCCCTGGCCGTGTGCGTTTTCATTGCCGTGCCCCTGTACGGCATCGTCCAGGAAGGACCGCTGGTCTACCTTATGCATTACGTCAGGCCCAGCTGGCTGATGCTGCCGTTCAATATCATCGGCGAGTTTTCGCGGACCCTCGCCCTGGCGGTGCGCCTGTACGGGAACATCATGAGCGGCACGGTCATCGCGGCCATCCTGCTGGGACTGACGCCGTATTTATTCCCCGTGGTCATGGAGCTGCTGGGCCTGCTGACCGGCATGATCCAGGCCTATATCTTCGCCATACTGGCCATGGTCTATATTGCTTCCGCCACTTCGGCCCATCAGCGCACCGGGCAGGCCGGGGACATGCACGAACCTGTTTCAGAGAAATGAGGAGAACCATATGGAAAACATCCCGTTGATAGGCATGGTATCCATTTTCACAGCCGGCCTGACCATCGCCATCGGCTCCGTCGGTCCGGCTCTGGGAGAAGGCCGGGCCATTGCCCAGGCCCTCAGCGCCCTGGCACAGCAGCCGGACGAAGCCGCCACCATTACGCGCACCCTGTTTGTGGGCCTGGCCATGATCGAGTCCACCGCCATCTACTGTTTCGTGGTGTCCATGATCCTGATCTTCGCCAATCCCTTCTGGAACTACGTGGCAGCCGGCGCCGGAGGCTGATGCATGAGCATCGACTGGATCACGGTCTCGGCGCAGATCGTCAACTTCCTGATCCTGGTCTGGCTGCTGAAACATTTTCTGTACCAGCCCGTGATTCGCGCCATGGACCGCCGCGAGCAGCGGATCGCCGGACGTCTGGCCGAGGCCGAGGAGCGCGAGCAGCAGGCCGGGGACACCGAGGCGCAGTACCGGAAAAAGACCGAGGAGCTGGAAGCCCGGCGTCGCGGGATCCTGGAGGAGGCCGGGCAGGAAGCCGAAAAGCAGAAACGGCAATGGCTGGAGGAGGCGCGCGAAGATGTTGCCCGGACCCGCGCTGACTGGCAGCGCCAGGCCGGGCAGGAAAAGGCCGAATTTCTCGCCGCCCTGCGCCGCCGCGCGGCCCGGGCCGTACAGGCCATCGCCGGCCGGACACTGGCCGATCTGGCCGATGCCGACCTGGAAAAGCACATCGTGCACAAGTTCGCCGAACAGTTGCATTCCCTGGATGCGGAGACCCGCCGGGCGCTGGCCGCTGCCCGGGAACCGGTGCGCATTATCAGTGCGTTTGCACTGGACTCCGCGTCCCGGGCAGCGCTGACCCGAGCAATCCATGCACTCCTGGACACAGGCGTCAAGGTGGAATACAGCGAATCGCCGGAGCTGCTCTGCGGCATCGAGCTAACCCACGGCGGACGGCGCCTGGGCTGGAACATGAAGGGTTATCTGGACGATCTGGCCGAGCGTACCGAAGAAGCGTTCGGACCCCTGGAAGAAGCCCCCGCGGAGGCGCCCGTCCGGCCGCGGCCGGCACAGGGCGGAGAGGGCTGATGGGGGAGACTGCGCGGGAGGCGTTGCGGCGTGCTGGATGAACTGCTGAACGATACCCTGGATCGGCTGCACTCTGCGGTCGAACGCGGAGCCCCGACACTACGGGCGGGGGAAGTCGGCACGGTTCTGTACGTGGGCGGCGGCATTGCCCGGGTATCGGGACTGCCGGGCGTGACGTCGGAGGAACTGGTGCGTTTCCCGGGTGGCGTGCTGGGCATGGCCGTCAACCTGGAGCCGGATACGGTCGGCGTGATCCTGCTGGGGGACAACCCGGCACTGACCGCGGGTACCGAGGTCACGGCCACCGGCCGCGAGGCGGATACGCCGGTGGGCGAGGCGCTGCTGGGCCGGGTGATCGATGCCACGGGCCGGGTGCTGGATCACGGCAGCGCCCTGCACTCGAGTGAGCGGCGTCCGGTGGAGCGCCCGGCACCGGCCATTATCGAGAGGTCCCCGGTCACGGTGCCCCTGGAGACCGGCATCAAGGCCATCGACGCCCTCATCCCCATCGGCCGCGGCCAGCGTGAACTCATCATGGGCGATCGCCAGACGGGCAAGACCTCGGTGGCCGTCGATACCATCATTAACCAGCGCGGTAAGGACGTGCTCTGCATCTACTGCGCCATCGGCCAGCGCGGCACGGCGGTGGCCCGGGTGGTGGAGACCCTGGACCGGAACGGCGCCCTGGCGCACACCATCGTGGTCGTGGCCTCGGACGAGGATCCCCCGGGCCTGCGCTTCATCACGCCCTACGCCGCCACCACCATGGCGGAATATTTCATGGAGCAGGGCCGGGACGTGCTGGTCGTCTACGATGATCTGACCCGCCACGCCCGGGCCTACCGCGAGCTGTCGCTGCTGCTGCGCCGGCCGCCGGGCCGGGAAGCTTATCCGGGCGATATCTTCTATATCCACTCCCGCCTGCTGGAACGGGCCACTCATCTGCGCAGCGGTGGTTCCCTGACCGCGCTGCCGGTAATCGAAACCCAGGCCCAGGATATTTCCGCCTATATTCCCACCAATCTTATCTCCATTACCGACGGCCAGGTCTATCTCTCGCCGGTGCTGTTCCACAAGGGACTGCTGCCGGCCATCGACGTGGGCCGATCGGTCTCGCGCGTGGGCGGCAAGACCCAGTATCCGGCATTCCGCAGCGTGGCCGGGGATCTGCGGCTGTCCTACTCCCAGTTCGAGGAACTGGAAACCTTCGCCCGCTTCGCCACCCGCCTGGATCCGGATACCCGGGCCACCATCGAGCACGGCCGGCGCGTGCGCGAGGTGTTGAAACAGGACGAGGGCCGGCCCCTGCGCGCCAGCGCCCAGATGGCCGTGCTCAAGGCGGTGAATAGCGGACTGCTGGACGATTTGCCGCTGGAGGACATCGCCGACGCCGAGACGTCCATTCAGCAGCATGTGCTGGAGGAACTGCCGGAGCTGTGTGCACGCATGGAAGCCGGGGAGCACCTGGAGGACACTCACTGGCGGCAGGTCCTGGAGGCCGCCCGGGACGCCCTGGCCGGGATCCGTACTCAACTGGGAGAGGCGAAGTAACAACCATGGAAACCCGGGATCAACTGCAGCAGCAGCTAGACAGCCTGGAAGATCTGCGCGGTATCGTGAAGACCATGAAGGCGTTGTCGGCAGCGAGCATCCGCCAGTACGAACGGGCGGTCACCGCCCTGGCCGGGTATTACCGGACCGTGGAGCGCGGCCTCTACGTGGTACTGAAGGATGCGGGACTGCCGGCCGAATCCGCACAGCGTCCACCGAAGACACGCCGCCTCGCCGCTGTCGTGTTCGGCAGCGATCACGGCCTGTGCGGCCGTTTCAACGAAGTCATCACCGCGTACGCCCTGGAGCGCATGGCCGCGATCCCCGCCGGCCGGGACCACCGTCCGGTTCTGGCGGTGGGAGCGCGCGCGGCCGCCAGCCTGGAGCAGGAGGGCCAGGCCGTCGAGGAGGATTTCCAGGTGCCGGGTTCGGCCTCCCGCATTACAGCGACCGTGCAACAGATCCTGCTCAAGATCGACCAGTGGCGCGAGGAAGGCGACGTACATTACGTTTACCTTTTTTACAACCGGCCCTCGGGCCAGGATGGTTACCAGCCCGCCGGCGTCGAGCTGCTGCCGGTGGACCTGCGACGCCTGCATCGATTACCGGAAGAACACTGGCCCTCGCGCAGCCTCCCCGTGTTCAGCATGGATCGTGAGCTCCTGCTGCGGCGGCTTCTGCACCAGTATCTGTTCGTCTCCATCTTCCGTGCCTGCGCCGAGTCCCAGGCCGGGGAGCATGCCAGCCGGCTGGCGTCCATGCAGGCGGCGGAACGCAACCTGGACAATCGCCTGGATGAGGTTACCGCGTTGTTCCGCCGGGCCCGCCAGACCGCCATCACCGCCGAACTGCTGGACGTGGTATCCGGCTACGAGGCGATTACGGGCGGGGAGTAACGGTTCAGGGATCAGGTGTCGGGGATCAGGGATCCGGTTGGTAACGACAGGTCTTGCATTTGTTGGCCATCCTGCGGACGAGCGGTTGCTACACTCATAAATGATTGAACAATCGGAAGGAGCGCGCATGAATTTTGAATTCCTGAATAAAAGCGTGCTGGGAAACAGTCTCCTGCAATGGCTGATTGCCGCCGGGGTGCTGGCGGCCACCGTGATTCTGCTGCGCCTGATTCAGCGGCTGGCGCAGCGCCGGTTCAAGGCGCTTGCCGGCGGATCCCGTACACGCTGGGCGAAACCCGTTTCCGATTTTCTGGGGCACACGAAATCCCTGTTTCTGCTGGTGGTGGGGGTGTACGTGGCGACGCTGTTTGTGAAACTGCCCGGAAGTGTCGATTCCGTGGTTTCAGATCTGCTTGTCATCGGCGTACTGATCCAGGCCGGTATCTGGGGTGTCGTCGTCATCATATCCGTCCTGGATGCGTATCAGCGGCGCGCCATGGAGGAAAATCCCGCGTCGGTTACCACCATCAATATCATCGGCGTGATCAGCAAGGCGGCTGTATGGATCGCCGTAGTGCTGCTGGCGCTGGATAATTTCGGCTTCAATATCACCACCCTGGTCGCCGGGCTGGGCATCGGCGGCGTCGCCGTCGCCCTGGCGGTGCAGAACGTTCTCGGCGATCTTTTCGCTTCCCTGGCCATTACCCTGGACAAGCCGTTTGTCATCGGGGACTTCCTCATCGTCGGCGATCTCATGGGCAGTGTCGAACACGTGGGACTCAAAACCAGCCGGCTCCGGAGCCTGTCCGGCGAACAGCTGGTCTTTTCCAATTCCGATCTCCTGAACAGCCGCATCCGCAATTACGGTCGCATGTATGAGCGGCGCGTGGTGTTCACCCTGGGGGTGACCTATGAAACCCCGAGGGAAAAGCTGCGGCGCATCCCCGGCATAATTCGGGAGGCGATCGAGGCGCAGAGTGAGACCCGCTTCGACCGTTCGCACTTCAGTGCATACGGGGATTTCGCGCTGATGTTCGAATCCGTCTATTACGTGCTCAAGGCGGATTACACTGTTTATATGAACATACAGCAGGCCATCTATTTTGCCATCCACGAACGTTTCGAGCAGGAAGGTATCAGCTTTGCCTATCCGACGCGCAGACTGTATGTCACTTCTGTTGCGCCGGAGTCCTCCGCCGTGGCGTCCTGACTCAGTGCAATTGCACATCCAGATTCCGATCACCATACCTTCGGATGATCCGTATAATTTCCCGCGGTTCACGGCGGACCTGCCGCCGGTGTCCCTGACTCAGGAACGGTGATAATGGAAGAGGCGGAAGGGGAAAAAACCCTTGTCTATGCAATAAGACCCGGCGTCGTTGCCAGGTACGGGGGGCGGCTGGCGCTGGTCCTGGCCCTGTTGTGCCTGCCGCCACTGGCGGTGGCGCTGCTCTACGGGGAATATCCTTACGTCTGGCGTTTTGCCGCGGTGGCGCTGGTTCTGGTTCTGGCCGGGCTGGGTGCGCGGCGCCTGCCGGAACCCGAGCGGGTGCGCCGCAATGAAGGCTATGCCGTCACCGGTGCCGCCTTCCTGCTCACCCCCGTGCTGATGGCGTTTGCCCTGACGCCGGCGGGGCTGGCCGCGCCGGATCTTCTGTTCGAAACCATCTCCGGGGTGACCACCACCGGCCTCACTACCCTGCCGGCAGCGCAACACCCGGATGCGACCTTTCTGTTCACCCGCGCCTTCATGCAGTGGTACGGCGGTCTCGGCATCGTGATCCTGTCCGTGGCCCTGCTCATGCAGCACCAGACCGCCGCCATGCCCTGGATCGAAGCGGTGCCGGCGGGCGAGAACCTGTTGACGACACTGCGCACTCACACCGTGCGGGTGCTGAAGGTGTACCTGGTGTTGACCGCAGTGGCTGTGATCTGCGCGCGCATCTGGTTCGGCGGCTGGTTCGAGGCCGTGTGCCACGCCCTCAGCGCCGTCGCCACCGGCGGTTTTGCCTTTCGCGGTGAGAGCCTTGCCGGGCTGTCGCCGGCCGGCCAGATCGGCATGGCCGTCATTGCCGCCGCCGGCGCCGTATCCCTGCCGCTGTACTACCGTCTCTGGTCGGGCGACTGGCGGACCTTGCTGCACAGTGCCGAACTGCGCGCCTACCTGGTGCTGCTGCTGCTCAGCGGCGCCCTGCTCAGCCTGCTCTACAGCTGGACCACGGCGGCGTCCGCCGGCGATTCCCTGCGTATCGGTTTCGTCATGGGGCTGTCGGCGCAGAGCACCACCGGCTTTGCCAACACCTCGGTGGGCGCACTGTCGCCGGCGCTGAAACTGGTGCTGATCTATTCCATGCTCATCGGCGGCTGTGTCGGTTCCACCGCCGGCGGTATCAAGGTCTACCGGCTGCTGGTGCTGGGACGCGTGCTGCAGAACGACATGCAGCGGGCGGCCGCGGGTGAGCACGCGGTCCTGACGCCGCGCCTCGGGGGTAACACCCTGGCTGAGCCGGATATCCGCAAAGCCCTGCTGGTCGGCGCCCTCATGCCGGGCACCTGCCTGCTGTCGTGGCTGCCTTTCCTGCTCTACGGTTACGATCCATTGAACGCGCTGTTCGAGGTGGTCTCCGCCGTTGGCACCGTCGGCCTGTCCAGCGGCATCACCTCTGCGGCGCTGCCCGCGCCGCTCAAGGCCGTGTTATGCTTCGACATGCTGGCGGGCAGGGTCGAGGTACTGGCCCTGCTCAGCCTGCTGTATCCGCATAACTGGTTTGGACGCAGGGAAACGTTGACATGAGAGTAGTGTTTGTCGGGGCCGGCAACCTGGCCTATCACGCCGCGACCATTCTGCGCAGCCGCGATCACGAAGTGATCATCATCGAGCAGAACAAGGAACTCATCGATGAACTGGCCGCCCTGCTCGACTGCGGCTTCATCCACGGCGACGGCAGCAAACCGGCGATCCTCAAGGAAGCCGGCCCGAAGGATACGGACTACCTGTTCTGCCTCACCGGCAATGACCAGACCAACATCATCGCCAGCCTCATTGGTCGTTCCCTGGGATTCGAACATACAGTCACCAAGATCAACGACGCGGAATTCGAACACGTCTGTCTCGAGCTGGGACTGGAAAACACCATCATTCCCTCCCGCACCATAGGACGTTACCTGGCCGACATGCTGCAGGGAGAAAGTCCGCTGGCGCTGTCGGCCATGATCCGCGGCGATGCCAGGGTCCTGTCCTTTATCGCGCGCCCGGAGGATGCGGTAACGGTTTCGGAACTCGACCTGCCCGGCGACTCCCGCGTCATGTTCCTGTACCGAGCGGACAAATTCATCATCGTTGATGCCGACACCGCCCTGAAAGCGGGCGACGAAGTAGTCGTCATTACCCGCGACAAGCAGCTGGAGAAACTGCGCGAGCGCTGGCAGACACTGTAGACGCGGAGTGCCGGCTGCCGGTATTCCTTTGATCATCTCGTGATCCAGATCAACTCCCGTGTTGCCTGTCTCCGTTTAAATGATCCTGTCCATACACAGGCAGGTACCAGCCATGAACATCGGAAAGATCTGCAGTCACAATGTGGTAGCGGCCGATGCGGAAACCAGCGTCCTCGAGGGGGCGCGGCTGATGCGCCACAACCATGTCGGCAGTCTTGTCGTGACCAAACAGGAAGGGCAGGGCGCCCGGCCCGCGGGCATGATCACCGACAGGGATTTGATCGTCGAGGTGATGGCGGAGGAGATCGACCCGAACAGCGTCACTCTCGGTGATACCATGACGCCTTATCCCCTGGCCGCCCGTGAGGATGATGAAGCCTTTGATGTGCTGAATGCCATGCGCAGCAAGGGCGTGCGGCGTATCCCCGTGGTTGACGCCAACGGCCTGCTGGTCGGGGTGCTGGCCGTCGACGATATTCTCCGGATGATCTCCCGTGAAATGGCCGATCTGGTGGGCCTGATCCAGAAGGAATACGACACGGAAGTGCGCCTGCGCAAGGCGATTTAAAAGCGTGGCCTGAAACGGCCCTGTCCGTCCGGGGCGGGATCCATCCCGGGACCCTGTCCCCCGGACGCCGTCCCTGTGACGGTTTCCGTCTTAACTTTCCGTGTAGGTTACTTAACTGTGATCTTGCGTCGCTTGGAGCCGGCCCGCTTGGGCATGGTCAGCTCGAGTATGCCGTTGCTGAAGGTGGCGGCGGTCTTGCTGTCGTCGACCTCGCAGGGCAGGGAGATGGTGCGGGCGAAAGAGCCATGCGCCATTTCACTGCGATAGTAATCGCCTTTGGTTTCCTCTTTTTCATAAGAGGACGTCGCCTTGATGGTCACGGTACTGTCGTTCATGGTGACTTCCAGGTCCTTCTTGTCCACGCCCGGCAGTTCGGCCCGCACCAGGACTTCGTTGTCCCGGTCAATGACATCCACGTTGGGCCGTTTGCCGGCGAAAGGTTGCGGCAGTTCCGGCCAGTCCCGCGGCGTCGCCAAGCGCCAGCCACGGGGGTAGACCCGCTCCATGAAGCGATCAAACAGGTCGTCCATGTCCTGGAAGGGCTGCATGAGCTGACCGCCGCCTTCCTTTCTGTGCTTGACGGGAACGCTCTTGTTCTCGCTCTTGCTTGCCATGGTATTTACCTCCTTACTTTATCCGTCGGTAACGTGAATCCGTATAAACGAATATTAGTCGACGGTGCATTTCCTATTCCTGATCCAGATCAGGATCGCCAGGTATCACATTGCGAAGATACATGCTTCCCGCGCTGCGCTGTTCAAGGGGGATCGAATGTTGGAAGGGAGTATCCGTGAATCAGGCCGGAACGACGTGACCGCCCCGGGGCGGGACGACGGTCTGCGCGCGCTGCTGGCCCTGGCGGCCGAGCTGCAGCAGGCACGGGATCTGCGTAATGCGCTCACGGCGACCGTCCGCAGCGTGGGTGGAAACCTGGCTGCCGACCGGGTGCTGGTCCTGGGTCACGTGTCCGCGCCGCCGGCACTGCGCATTCTGGCCGCCGCCGTCCCGCCGGCGCGGGAAGTCAGCATCAGCGGCCCGTTGTCCCTGCCGGTACCGGCCGACGGAAGTGGAGCAATTCCTTACCCGGGATCCTGGCATCCGGGCGTACATGCGGCGAGCTGGCTGAGCCAGCCGCTGTCCGCCGGCGATACGCCCTTCGGCCTGCTCTGTGTATTGTCGGAACACGCCGGTAGCTTCAGTGACGGGGACGAGGCGTTTCTGCACGAGGCGGCGAACCTGCTGAACGCCGCACTGCGGCGCCTGCAGGCGGAAGCATGGTGTCGCTCGCAGCTGGATGAACTGCACCGGGCCGATCTCGGGCAGACGCTGCACATTCTGGGTAATTGCCTGCGGCATGAGCTGGCCCAGCCCGTGACGGCGGCACTGGGCTACCTGTATTGCTGCCGGACGGAACTGCAGGCGGCGCAACCGGATACGGCAAAGCTCGCGAATCTCCAGGAGAAAGCGGCGACGGAAACCCGGCGCCTGCACGAACTGGTCGGTGCGATCCGGGCAGCGCTGGAAAACCGGGACGTGGATCCGGTCGCCGGGGACGTTAACGGTCTCATCGATGCGGCGCTGGAGTCGTTGCGCGGGGAAATCGAACGCCTCGGTGTCAGTATCAACTATATACCGGCGACGGCGCTGCCCGCCGTCCGCCTGGATCCCCGCATGGGCCTGCTGCTGTTTCACCATCTGCTTTACGCCTGCCTGGATGCGGTGGACCGGGCGGTTCGGCGGAACATCACGGTCACCACCAGCCATTCCCCCACCGGTGACGTCGAGGTGGGCTTTACCCACAGCGGAGCTCCGTTTCACCGTGATTTCCTGAATAATCCCTATGTCAGCGGTTCATTCCGGAATAATCAGGCCGGAAAGTTTGCACTCGCGGCGTGCCGGTATATTATCGATACTCATTCTGGGGGGTTCCGGCTGGCGGCGTTGCCCGGCGGCGGATCCGGACTATATATCTCGTTGCCAGCACATGAACGCGGAGAAACAGTCGAACGAGAACGACAGCGTCATCTTTATCGTGGATGACGATGCCTCCGTGCGCGATGCCCTGGCTGTCTTGCTGACCTCCGCGGGATTCAGGACAGAAACCTATGCTTCCTGTGAAGACTTCCTGGAGGCGTATTCCGCCGGGCAGCGGGGCTGCCTGATCCTGGACATGATGTTGCCGCAGATGTCCGGCCTGGATCTGCAGAAGCGCCTGGTGGAAAAAGGTGCGATCCTGCCCGTCATCATGATCACGGCCTATGCCGACGTGAAGACCGCCGTCACGGCCATGAAATCCCGCGTCTTCGACTTTATTGAAAAGCCTTTCGATGAAACCGCCATAATCTCCGCGGTACACAGCGCCCTCGCCTACGGCGAGGAGTCGAGCGAGCGGCATGCCTCCCGGGCCCGCTACATACAGCAGCTGGAGCGGCTGACCGGCCGTGAGCACCAGGTCTTCGAGCTGCTGGCAGAGGGGCGCACCAACAAGGAAATCGGCCGTCTGCTGGACATCAGCCCGCGCACCGTGGAAATCCATCGCGCCCACGTCATGGAAAAACTGGAGGTGCAGAGCCTGCCCGAGCTCATCCGTATGTCCCTGGAAAGCGGATCCGGGCCCGCCTGAGCGTCACCTCGCCGAAGTACGTATTCACCCTTATTTACCCTCCCCCCGGCACCCGCTAATTTTTTAATCTCGTTAATAAACTGTTAACCGGCAAGACGTACTATTGCAGCGGTTTCGCGGGGGCAATCCCGCGAAACGGAATCCTGGCCTGTAACTGCCGGATTAATGGAGATTTATTATGGAAAAGAGCAATACCCGCATTGACGTAAGGTTTCAATCGCCGGCCGGGGACACAGGTACCCGCCGGTCCGTTCCTGATGGCCGCGCCGGTGTCGTGCAGTTCCCGTTCCGTTATTTTGCCTGCCAGTACTGCGAACTCCAGGATATCTGCGCCAACGCCGCCCGCCGGGACGGTCCGACGAGCCTGGCCGGCATTATCGAACACCCCCGGCCTTTCCACCGCGGCGATCACCTGTTCCGGCAGGGTGACCCGGTCCGGCATTTCTACATCATCAACAGCGGCATTACCAAGCAGTACATCAATACCGCCGACGGCAGCGAGCAGGTGGTGAACTTCACCCTGGTGGGCGAATCCGTGAGCCTGGATTACCTCGAGGGCGGGCGGCACAACTCCAATGTTATGGTTCTGGACACGACCGGTGTCTGTGCCATCCCTGTGTCGCGCCTGAACCGTAACAAACCGCTCAAGGCGGCGCTGGCCGATTACCTGCTGCGCCATACCGCCCGGGAGATCGTCCGCAATCACGAACTGCAGCAGCTGATCGGGCAGGGCGCGGCAGAGAACAAGCTCGCCTTTTTCCTCAATGACATGATGCAGCGCATGGATCGCAGCGGGCGATCCGGCGAGAGCGTGGTACTGCCCATGAGCCGCCACGATATCGCTAATTATCTCTGCCTGGCCGATGAGACAGTCAGCCGCCTGTTCAGCCGGTTCAGCGACTGGGGCATCATCAAGGTGGATAGAAAGCGCATCACCGTCTCCGACTTCGACGCCCTGCGGGCGCTGGCCGAGGGCCAGCGACACGGCCTGCAAAAAGGCGCGTAATCTTCGTCTCTCCGGGAAACCAGGCGGCGATTGTTGTTGTCGCCTATTCGGTAACGGTTTCGGCGTGGCGTGAATACAGCGGTATGGAGTTGCCAATCAGGGACTCCAGCCGCCGGCGGATGGCAGGAGGCGGATCCAGCACGAGCACGCGTATGTGCCGTTCTGAAGCCAGCCTCTCCAGGTTCTGCAGTGCCGCGATGCCGGAGGTGCACAGGGTTTTCGCGCCGGAGAGATCGAGCAGGATATGGCGAATGACGCCGCTCCCGGCATTCTGCATGTAATGACGCAGTGTCGTATAAAGTGAAAGATCCATGGTCGCCGGTGCGGCCATGACCAGGGTGTCCCCGTCCTGAAACAATCCCGATCCCTGCGCTCGTGGAACATAATCCATGGGAATTTCCGATGCCATCGCTCCCTCCTTTAACCCGTATCCCTGGGACATATCATTGATTTCGAGAAATTCTGGAGCAGGCGGGTCAGGGCGTTATTGATCGGGATCAATATAAAACGCCGGCAACACTGTTGTACTGAACCACGCGGTACGGCCCGCAGGAAAGGCCGTTTCATACACCGTAGTGGAAACTCCGGTAAATGGGCACCATGACAAACATGATGGTTTGTATCGACAGCAGCGGCCGCGGACGGGCCGGCGTTCACCCCTGACGCCGTTTCATGCCTGCACGCGGCAAAAGCGGGAAACGGCGCAACGGCCGGCGGCCGGCGGTGAAGGGTTTCCAGGTCAGGGACTGTGCCCTGATCGCGATCTCCACGGGCCGGAAGATCCGCAACCTGCGGGAACTGCGGGATCGACTGTTCGACGTCGATGCCAGCAGTCTTGATTATCATTTCTGGGGCAGCCTGCTGCGGCCGGGTTTCGAGGAACCCGATTACGTCAATGATTTCGCCGAATGGATCTACCATGAACTGCGCGAAAAGGCGCTGGCCGAAAGGGTGGCAATGATCGATCCGTTCGAATTCCCGGACAACGAGATATTGCGACAGGAACTCATAGAAATCATCGAGGAATACCTGGACGGCAATGAGGGTCTCTTCTGGTCGAAATCGGACAAGCAGTTTGAATTCATGCGCTCGCAGATTGTCGTTTTCTCGTCCAACAAGACCATCGAGCGTCCGGAACTGTTGCCCGAGGTGGTCCCGCACCTGCCGGTCAGCAGCATTTTCTATCATTTTATCGATGCCCGGCGCCGGCTGGCGGAAGGCGGCGATGACTTCAGCTCGTGGCTGTCGGGATGGGGTGACCGCTACGACGACTTGCGGGTGAAACTGGCCGCCATCGATCCCTACTTCACGACCCTGGTGGATCTGCGGCGGCGTCTTGTCGGCGTCCTGGAGGACTATTTCCGGAGGAGTGGTGATGACCGGGCTGCTTGACGCCTACGCGGAAGTCGCCGGCGAGGATGTCATCGATCACCTGAACCAGCTGTCACGCGCACTGCAGGGCCTGCGCGTGGTCCACGTCAATTCCACCCGGACGGGAGGCGGCGTGGCGGAGATCCTGCACAAGCTGGTACCCCTCATGGGGGAACTCGGTATCGATGCCGACTGGCAGGTGATGAGCGGCAATCAGGACTTTTTCGACTTTACCAAGAACGTGCACAACGGCCTGCAGGGAAACGTCATCCCCTTCAGCGAGAAGGCCGGCAAGAGTTATGAAGAGGTCAACGCGGAAAACGCCGGTAAGCTGCGCGCCGTGCTGGAGGAGGCGGACGTCGTCTTCATCCACGATCCCCAGCCGGCGCCGCTGCTGTCACTGTGCCCGGAGCGCAAGGGCAAGTGGATCTGGCGCTGCCATATCGACCTGAGTCACCCGTATCGTCCGGTGTGGCGGTATCTGCAGCGATTTCTGAAGGATTACGACGCCAGTATCTTTTCCCTGGCGGCCTTCACCCAGCGCCTGCCGCATCCCAAGTACATCATCCCGCCCAGCATCGATCCCCTGGGCAGCAAGAACCGGGACCTGCCCGCGGAGGAAATCGCATCCGTGTGCGCGGAATTCGGCATCGACACGGCAAGGCCGCTGATCGTCCAGGTGTCCCGGTTTGACCGCTTCAAGGATCCGCTGGGGGTGATCCGGGCCTACCGCCTGGTCAAGAAATTCAACCCGGATCTGCAGCTTGTTTATGCGGGCGGCGGGGCCAGCGATGATCCCGAGGGAGATATTGTCTACCAGGAGGTGGTTGATGCGGCGGGAGACGATCCGGATGTCTTTATCCTGCGCCTGCCTCCCGATGCCAACCGCACCATCAATGCGCTGCAGCGGGCGGCCACCCTGGTACTGCAGAAATCCGTGCGGGAGGGCTTCGGCCTGACAGTGACCGAGGGGATGTGGAAACAGAAACCGGTCATCGGCGGCGATACCGGCGGCATACGCCTGCAGGTCGTCAACCACCATACCGGCTACCTGGTGAACAGCCCGGAGGGCGCCGCACTCCGCATCCGTTACCTGCTGCGCCAGCGGGAGAAATGCGAGGAAATGGGCATCAAGGCGCAGCAGTTCGTCAGGGATAATTTTCTGCTGACCCGCCATCTGCGCGAATACCTGACCCTGATCACCGGGCTCCTCTATCAGCGGGAGGGCCGGATCGAACTGGGCTAGAAACTGTCCAAAATTCATGAACAATCAGTTCTCGCCAAGGCGCAAAGACGCAAAGAAATGCATTTTTATTGTTTTTCTTGGCACCCCTGGATCAATGTCCGGGGCAGGCTTGGTGTCTCTGCGAGATCCTTCATTCGTTCGGGACAGGGTTCGTGATAACAACCTGACACTTTACTGAATTTTGAGGCAGGTTCTGGTGTTCGGTATGACAACAAGGCGGCACGGGATGCCTTTCGGCTGCGAGGTCGGGGAGGACGGGGCGGTGCGCTTCCGGCTCTGGGCCCCCGCCGCCGATCGGGTGGATGTGTGGCTGGAAAACCGCGCCGATGAAATCCTTCTGCCCATGCACGGGATGTCCGGCGGCTGGTTCGAGATCACGACCGCGCTGGCGGCCCACGGCAGCCTGTATTACTTCATTATCGACGGCGAAGAGCGGGTCACGGATCCGGCCTCCCGCTTCCAGCCCCGGGACGTGCACGGTCCCAGCCAGGTGATCGATCCGGGCCGTTGGCAATGGTCCGACGGGGACTGGTCGGGACGGCCCTGGGAGGAGGCGGTGGTCTATGAACTGCACACGGGTGCCTTCACCGGCGGGGGCGGTTTCCGGGAGGTCGCCGCGCGGCTGGACTATCTGCAGGCACTCGGCATCACCGCCGTGGAGCTGATGCCGGTGTCCGATTTCCCCGGCGAGCGCAACTGGGGCTATGACGGCGTCCTGCCGTTCGCACCGGACAGCCGCTACGGTACGCCGGACGCGCTCAAGTCCCTGGTGCAGACGGCCCACAGCCTCGGCCTCATGGTGTTGCTCGACGTGGTCTACAACCACTTCGGTCCCGAGGGCAACTACCTGCATCGCTATGCGCCGGATTTCTTTACCGATCGGCATCACACCCCCTGGGGGGCGGCGATCAACTACGACGGGCCGAACAGCCGCGCCGTCCGGGATTTCTTTATCCATAACGCGCTGTACTGGCTGGAAGAGTTTCACTTCGACGGCCTCAGGCTGGACGCCGTCCACGCCATTCTCGACGATTCCGTCCCGGACATCCTGGAGGAACTGGCGGACGCCGTGCACGCCGGGCCGGGCCGGCGCCGGCACGTGCACCTGATCCTGGAGAATGACAACAATGACGCGCGCTACCTGGCGCGAGAGGAGGGCGGGGCGCCGGCTCGCTATACAGCGCAGTGGAACGATGACGTGCACCATGCCCTGCATGTCCTGGCCACGGGCGAAACCTCGGGTTATTACACGGACTATACGGACGCGCCCGCCCGCCACCTGGGCCGCGCCCTGGCCGAGGGCTTTGCCTGGCAGGGCGAACCGTCCCCCTACCGCCACGGCAAACGGCGCGGCACGCCGAGCGGCGGTCTGCCGCCCGCGGCTTTCGTCGGTTTCCTGCAGAATCATGATCAGGTCGGCAACCGGGCACTGGGCGAGCGTATCGGCCGGCTCGCCCCGGCCGCCGCCGTGCGGGCGGTGACCGCCGTGCTGCTGCTGGCTCCCGCCGTGCCCCTGCTGTTCATGGGCCAGGAAGGGGGAACGCGGCGGCCGTTTCCCTATTGCTGCGATTTCGAGGCGGATCTCGGCAGGCAGGTCGCGGCGGGCCGGCGCCGGGAATTCTCCCGCTTCCCCGCCTTCGCCGATCCCGCAACGCGCGCCGCCATTCCCGATCCCAATGCGCGGGAGACGTTCGAGTCCGCGTTCCTGGACCGGGAGACGCCGGATCCGGACTGGCTTGCGTTCCATCGGACCCTGCTCGGCCTGCGCCGCGAGGTCGTGGTGCCGCTGCTGCGCGGCATGCCGGCGGCCGGCACTTACCGTTGCCTGTCGGACTGCGCGCTCGTGGTCGACTGGGCGGCGGCGGGCGGCCGACTGCAGCTGTACGCCAACCTGGGAGGGGCGCCGCTGCCGTCCGCCCCGGTGCTGCCGGGCACGCCGGTTTTCCGTACACCGCCGGCAGCGGCTGACGGCAGGGACGGCACCTGGCCGGCGTGGTTTGCTGCCTGGGCCCTGACGCCGTGTTGAGCGACGCCACTGACCCGGATCCGGTCCCGGCGGCCACCTACCGCCTGCAGCTCAACCGCGCGTTTACTTTCCGGGACGCAGCGGCGCTGGTGCCGTATCTGGAGGCCCTGGGGATCTCCCATTGCTATGCGTCGCCCTTTCTCATGGCCCGGCCGGGCAGCAGCCACGGCTACGACATTATCGATCACGGCAGACTGAATCCGGACATCGGTTCACAGGAGGATTTCGACCATTTCAGCGAGTGCCTGTCACAATGCGGACTGCGGCTGATTGCCGACCTCGTTCCCAATCACATGGGCGTGATGGGCAGTGAAAACCGCTGGTGGCTGGATGTCCTGGAAAACGGCCCGGCCGCGGACCACGCCGGCTATTTCGACATAGACTGGAAGCCGGTCAAGAAGGAACTGGCCGGAAAAATCCTGCTGCCGGTGCTCGGCGATCACTACGGCAAGGTCCTGTACCGGGGTGAACTGGTGCTGAAATTCGACGCCGCCCGCGGCGAATTCAGCGTCTGGTATTTCGATCACCGTTTCCCGGTGGATCCGCAGGAGTACGCCGGCATCCTGGAGCTGCGCAAGTCCGGGCTGGCGCGTGAAACCGGTGCCGGTCCTCCCTGCCTGCAGGAATTCGAGGGGCTGATCGAGGCGTTCCGGCAGTTGCCCGGCCGCCTGGCGCTGGCGCAGGAACAGCGCGACACCCGGCGCCATGAGGCGGAACGCTGCAAACAGCGCCTGGCCCGGTTGTGCGCGGAGTGTCCCGGCATCAAGGACTTCATCGAGGCCGGCACGGCGCTGCTCAACGGTGAGCCGGGCAGGCCGGAGAATTTTGACGGCCTGCACGCCCTGCTCGAAGCGCAGGCCTGGCGCCTGTCGTTCTGGAAAACCGCCGCCGATGAAATCAATTACCGTCGCTTCTTCGATATCAACGAGCTGGCGGGCCTGCGCACGGAAAACGAGGAGGTCTTCGAAGCCACCCATCGTTTGATCTTCAGTCTTGTCGGGAAAGGCCGCATTGCCGGTCTGCGCATCGATCACATCGACGGTTTGTATGATCCGGCCGGCTACCTGGAGAGACTGGTCGGACGGGCGAACGGGACCGCACCGGTTTACCTCATCGTCGAGAAAATACTTGCCGCCCACGAGCGCCTGCGCGAGGACTGGCCGGTGCACGGCACCACCGGTTACGACTTCGCCAACCTGGTCAACGGCCTGTTCGTGGATCCCCGGGGCGAACGCCGGCTCTCCCTCTTCTATCACCGTTTCATCGGCGGCAAACCGGACTTCGACGAGGTACTGTACGCTTCCAAACGCCGGATCATCACCGTGGAGATGGCCGGCGAGCTGAATGTACTTGCCAGCCAGCTCAACCGCATCTCCGAGGTGGATCCGGCCACGCGCGATTTCACCCTCAACAGCCTGCGCCATGCCCTCACGGAAATCGTCGCCGGTTTCCCTGTCTACCGGACCTACGTCGCCGGCGAGTCCCCGCACGGCGACGATCGGAAATACATCGACTGGGCCATCGCCCAGGCGAAAAAGCGCAGTACCGTGATCGAAACCGGGGTTTTCGATTTCATCCAGACCGTCCTGACCCTGGATATCGCCACCAACGGCGCTGCCGGCTACCGCGAGGCGGTACGCGATTTTGTCATGCATTTCCAGCAATACACCGCGCCGGTTATGGCCAAGGGGCTGGAAGATACCGCCCTGTACCGTTACAACCGCCTCGTCTCCCTGAACGAAGTCGGTGGCGATCCGCACCGCTTTGCGTTCTCTCCCAATGCCTTTCATTACCTGAACCAGGAGCGCCTGCAACAGTGGCCGGCCGGCATGCTTACCACCGGCACCCATGACAGCAAGCGCAGCGAGGATGTGCGCGCCCGCCTCAATGTATTATCCGAGATCCCCGATGAATTCGGGCAGAAGCTGCGGCGCTGGCGCTTCATCAACCGGCGCCACAAGCGCCAGGTGGACGGGCGGCTCGCGCCTTCCCGCAACGATGAATATCTCCTCTACCAGACCCTGCTGGGATCCTGGCCGCTGCAGCCGCCCGGCGGGAATGAATTGGACGCATACCGGAACCGGATCGTGCAATACATGCTCAAGGCCGTCCGGGAGGCCAAGCTGCTGACGTCGTGGTCATTTCCGAACGAGGACTACGAGGGAGCCCTGGCACACTTCGTCGAGACCGTACTGGCCGCAGCGGACAACAACAATGCGTTTCTCGAGGACTTCACGCCGTTCGCCGAACATGTCAGCGTCTACGGCCTGTACAACAGCCTGGCCCAGTGCCTGCTCAAGCTTACCGCCCCCGGCGTGCCCGATATCTACCAGGGCAACGAGCTGTTCGAATTCAGCCTCACCGATCCGGACAACCGGCGTCCGGTGGATTTCGTGCACCGGCAAAGGCTGCTCAACGGCCTCGCGGCCGCCTGCCGCTCACCGGGGTGGGAAGCGCGGAAACTCCTGGATAATCCGGCCGACGGCAGGAGCAAGCTGTACCTGATCTGGAAGACGCTGAACCTGCGCCGCCGCCACCAGGCGTTGTTTCAGCACGGCGACTACCTCCCGCTGACCGCCACGGGAGAGCACGCGGATCATGTCTGTGCCTTCGCCCGTATCCTCGACGGGACGGCCTGCCTGGTGGTTGTGCCGCGGCTGCTGCACGGCCTGTGCCCGGACGGCCGGCTGCCGCCACCGGGACCGGTGTGGTCGGACACCCGTCTGGAGTTGCCGGAACCGCTGGCGTCAAGGGCGGCCTGGCAAAACGCACTGACCGGAGAGACGGTCACCGCCGGCGGTGTCCCGCCGGTGCTTGAGCTTGCCCGGGTGCTGGCCGGTTTTCCGGTCGCGCTGCTGCACACCGGGGCGCGATCGACCTGACCGTCAGACGTTGGAGGTTTTGAGGACTTCCACGTGCTGCGAGTCGTTTTTGCCCTGCGCGGCCTCGGCGGCGGCCACCCGGCGCTTCACCTGCAGGAAGCTGTCCGGCGTCACCGAGATGGAATCGATGCCGCAGGCCACGAGAAACTCGGCGAATTCGGGCCGGTCGCTGGGGGCCTGGCCGCACAGGCCGATCTTGGCGCCGCCGGCATGGGCGCCGGCAACGGCGTGATCGATCATCCAGCGCACCGCCGCGTCCTGTTCGTCGAACAGGTGTGCGAGTTCCGAGGAATCGCGGTCCACGCCCAGGGTCAGCTGGGTCAGATCGTTGCTGCCGATGGAAAAACCGTCGAAGCGTTCGGCGAATTCCCGGGCCAGGATCACGTTGGAGGGGATCTCGCACATGACGTAAACCTGAAGATCGTTTTTGCCCCGGACCAGTCCGTTGTCCGCCATCACCTCCAGGACCTGGTCCGCCTCGCCCACGGTGCGGCAGAACGGGATCATGACCACGGCGTTGGTGAAGCCCATGTCCTCGCGCAGGCGGTGGATGGCGGCGCATTCCAGCGCGAAACCTTCCCGGTAGCGGGGCGAGTAGTAACGGGAAGCGCCGCGGAAACCGATCATGGGATTTTCCTCGCCGGGCTCGAAACCGGCGCCGCCAATGAGATGGGCGTATTCGTTGGTCTTGAAATCGCTCATGCGGATGATGACCGGCTGCGGGTAATACACGGCGGCGATGCGCGCCAGTCCCAGGGACAGCTGATCGACGAAGTAATCGGTTTTGCGGTCATAGCCGTGGGTGAGCTGCGCGATCTGGTCCTTCTCCTCGCCGTCCTCAAGGTCATCGAACCGGATCAGGGCCATGGGGTGGATCTTGATGTAGTTGTTGATCACGAATTCCATGCGCGCCAGCCCGACGCCGTCGGCGGGTATGCGCCACCAGCGGAACGCGGCGGCGGGGTTGGCCAGGTTGACCATGACGTGGGTGCGGGTGGGGGTGATGTTTTCCAGATCGACGTTTTCCACGGTGAATTCCGCGCGTCCCGCGTAGACGAAACCCTCGTCGCCCTCGGCGCAGGACACCGTCACTTCCTGCCCGTCCTTGAGTACCTCGGTGGCGTTGCCGGTGCCGACGATGGCGGGCACACCCAGTTCCCGGCTGACGATGGCGGCGTGTGAAGTACGGCCGCCGTGATCGGTGATAATGGCCGCAGCGCGTTTCATGATCGGCACCCAGTCCGGATCGGTGGTTTCCGTGACCAGGATCGAGCCCTTGCTGAAGCGGGCGATGTCGTGGGGCGAGCGGATCACGCAGACCTTCTCCGCCACCACGGCCTGGCCGATGGCGAGGCCCGAAGCCAGCGTTTCGCCCCTGGACGTGATGTGCCAGGACTTGAAGGCGTTGGCACCCAATCGCGACTGCACGGTTTCCGGCCGGGCCTGCACGATGAACAGCTCTCGGGTTTCGCCGTCCCGGGCCCATTCCATATCCATGGGACAGCCGTAATGGCGCTCGATGGTGCAGGCCCAGCGTGCCAGCTGCAGGATATCCCCGTCGTCCAGGACGAAGGCGGACTGTTCTTCCGGCGTGGTGTCCACGTTGCGTGTCGGCGCGGCGGGATCGTCGGTATAAATCATCTTGCGGGCCTTGCTGCCCAGCCGGCGTTCGATTACGGGTGTACAGGCGTCGTTCTCCAGCAGCGGCTTGAACACCTCATACTCGTCCGGATCCACCGTACCCTGGACGACGTTTTCACCCAGTCCCCAGGCGGCGTTGATGACGACGATCCGGTCGAAACCGGTCTCGGTATCGATGGAAAACATCACCCCGGAAGCGCCGCGATCGGAACGCACCATGCGCTGTACACCCACGGAGAGGGCGACCTTGAGATGATCGAAGCCCTTGGCTTCCCGGTAGCTGATGGCGCGATCGGTGAACAGGGAGGCGTAGCAGCGGCGGCAGGCGTCCAGCAGGGCGTCCCCGCCGCGGATATTCAGGAAGGTTTCCTGCTGGCCGGCGAAGCTGGCATCGGGCAGATCCTCCGCCGTGGCACTGGAGCGTACGGCCACGTCCGCTTCCGCCTTGCCTGCCTTTTCGCACAGCTCCGCGTAGGCCTGCCGGATCGCCGCGGCCGTCTCCTCCGGCCATTGTCCCTGCAGGAAGGCGTCGCGGATGGCCTTGCCGGCTGCGGACAGCTCCGATTTTCCGGACTTGAGGGCGGACATTGTCTCTGCAATGACGGTATCAAGACCGTTGGCCGAAAGAAAACCGCGGTAAGCATCCGCGGTGGTGGCGAAGCCGTCAGGGACGGCAATGCCCTGCTCCTGCAGATGTACCGCCATCTCGCCCAGGGAAGCGTTCTTGCCGCCGACCCGCGCCACGTCGCCGCGGCCGAGGCGATCCAGCCAGATTACCTGTGAATCATCTCCGGTCATCATGGTCCCGCCTCCTTCTGTCTTCACAGCACCAATTCTGGCGCCTCCAGATACAGGGATTATGACCTGGATCAAATGTCACCTGATATTCCAATACGCTCGCGACTAATCCCCTTACGGCGGTGCAAATGCTGTGGTTGTTTCCGGATAAAATTTGATCTTGATCATAACGGGAGGAGGACAGACAAATACCTTTCCGGAAAGGCAAACAGGATTTTCAGAGAATGGTCGGCAGATTATCATGCTACCGGTACGGGGCCGAATCCGCTAAGGAACTGATCCATATGATTGCGCGACCAACTGAAGTAATGGTTGATTCGGCAAAACGGAATATCTTCGTTCTCGGTTTGAACGGGTTCAATCTCGAAAAACTGAAGTCCATCCGGGGCGCGGAGAATTACAATTATTACGGAATGCTTGCTCCGGAGGAAATCCTGGATGCGGGAAATTATCCCATCCGGGACATGATCGGGCGCGCCGAAAAACAGCTGCGTGATTTTGCCGGCTCCGTGGATGCGATCATCGGTTATATGGACTTTCCGGTCAGTACCATGCTGCCCGTACTGAGACGTGATTTCGGCCTGCCGGGCCCGACGCTCGAATCCCTGCTCCGGTGCGAACATAAATACTGGAGCCGGCTGGAGCAGAAAAAGGCGGTACCGGAAGTAACGCCCGCATTCGCCGTTTTTGATCCCTTCGACGAGGATTCGATCGCGGGAATCGATCTTGATTTCCCGTTCTGGATCAAGCCGGTGAAATCCGCCGGTTCCTGGCTGGGATTCCGTGTCGGCGGCAACGATGAACTGCGCCGCGCCGTCACAGTAATACGCCGCCATATAGGCCGCTTCGGCGATCCCTTTGACTACATACTCGATCAGGCGGAGCTGCCCGAGGCGATCGCGCGGGTCCGGGGCAACTGGTGTATAGCCGAACAGATTATCGGCGGCAGGCTGTGCACCGTCGAGGGATATGTACTTGACGGCGCCGTCCGTTCGCACGGGACCGTGGATTCCATTCTCTATCCGGGCACATCGAGTTTCTTCCGCTACCAGTACCCTTCAACACTTGACGAAGACATACAGCACAGGATGCTGGGCGTGATCGATACCCTGCTGACGGCGGTCGGTTATGACAATGCGGCCTTCAATATCGAGTTCTTCCTGGACGAGGCGTCCGGCAGGTTATGGCTGCTGGAGGTAAATACCCGGGTGGCCCAGCATCACAGCGACCTGTTTGAGAAAGTGGACGGAGTCTCCAATCATCAGGTTACCGTGGACGTGGCTCTGGGCCGGAAGCCGCGCATGCCACACCGGCGCGGGCGGTTCAAGTGCGCGGCGGCGTGCTGGCTGCGCCGCCGGCATGACGGCATTGTCAGGCGCGTGCCCACGGAAGCTGAAATCGCCGAAATCCGGAAACGGATCCCGGGCACGATAATAGAAGTGGAGGTACGCGAAGGGATGAGACTATCCGATGCCGTCGATCAGGACAGTTACAGTTACGTTCTGGCCCTGATTTATGTCGGTGGAGAAAGTGAGCAGGATCTGTTGTCAAAATACGAACAGTGCGTACAAAGCCTGTTTTTCGATATCGAAAATGTCTGATCCCGGTCAAAGGTTACACGGCGCCTTTCGGGACGCCGAACGGGATGAACGGAGGAACTGATCAATGGTACAACGCATCCAGCTGGTTGATCCGGAGCGCATCACCGAGAGGCTGGTTTCCCTGATCCGCATCCCCTCGATCACGGGACAGGAGGATCAGGCCATTTACCGGCTTGCCAACTGGTTGCAGGATCTGGATGTCGAAATCGATTACTGGAACGAGGGCATCACGGCACTGCAGCACGATCCCCGCTATCCCGGGCACGAGGTCGAGCGCATGTGGTGCCCCGTGGTAGTGGGCGTGGTCAGGGGCGAGCGGCCCGGGCCCACGGTCATGCTCACCGGCCATGTGGACGTGGTGCCCCCGGGCGATTACGACCGCTGGGATCACGAGCCCTTCTCCGGGGAGCGGCGCGATGACAGGGTTTATGGCTGCGGTGCGGCGGATATGAAATCCGGCCTCATCGCCGCCCTGGAAGCGTTCCAGACGTTTGCCGACGGACCCAGAAATTTCCCCGGCCGCGTGATCTTCGCGGCGGTTCCCGCCGAGGAGGACAGCGGTCTCGGCACGCTGGCGGCCGTTCGCAGGGGCTGGATTGCCGACGCGGCCGTGATCCCCGAACCCACCGCCGTCGACGGCAAGCCGCAGCTCGTTATCGCCCATGCCGGCGCAATGTCCTTCGTCATTGAAATCCCGGGGCTGGCGGCGCACGCGAGCAAACGCCTTCAGGGCCAGAACTCCCTGGATCATTTTCTTCCCCTCATGGAGGCCATGCGGGAGGATGAAAGGTGCATCAACGAGGCCGAGCAGCATCCGCTGATGCGGGCCCTGGGGCTGCCCTATGCGACTAACGTAGGAATCATCGGCGGCGGGACGTGGTCGTCCAGCGTCATGGATTCGCTCAAACTCACGGTCCGTGTCGGCGTCGCCCTGGACGAGACTGTGGAACAGGCGGAGAAACGTTTCCGCGGAACCATTATGAACGCCGCCAGGGACGATCCCTGGCTGGCGAAAAATCCCCCCCGGATCACGCGCCAGGCCGCCGGTTTCGGCTCGGCCCGGATCGATGAGGAGCATCCCCTGGTGGGCGCTGTGGCGGATTCCGCCGAGGAAATATTCCATGAGTCGGTTTCCATTGCCGGTGCTCCTTACGGCTGCGACATGTCCGGCTGGGTCCGGCTCGCCGGCGTACCCACCGTCCTCTACGGTCCCGGAGAAATAAGTTCCGCCCATGTGTCCAACGAGAGTGTCTCGCTGGAGACGACCTTTCTGTGTTCCCGGGTCCTGGTGCGGGTCACCGAACGGATGCTGAACATGGGTAAGGAGGAATTGCGGGAGTCGAACGCACCGATCATATCGAAATCCTCGCGGACGCGTAATCGGGTGCGCAAGCGCTAGTCAGACCATCCCGGCGGCACGGAAACGCCGAAGGAATTCAACACGGCGGGGGTGGCGCAAGCCGGATTTTTTATCGTTGATACAGATCAAGCCCCGCGCCCCCCCGATTGTTAGCATTATCAAAGGAGCCGGTTTTCACTCAGGAACATTTCAGCCGGTCCGGACGGCGAGAGGAGAGAGCAGCAATGGCGTACAACGTATTTGTCTTGGGCATGGATCCGCTGGTAGAGGAACAGCTGCAGTACATCCCGCACGCCTCGAACTACAATATTCACCCGCTGCTTTCAGCGGATGAGTTGACCCATGCACCCGAATACGATGTCGCCGCCCTGCTGGCCAAGGCGAACCGGATACTGGATGCCTTCCCGGAAAAGGTGGACGCCGTCGTCACCTGTTGGGATTTCCCTTCCAGCCTGCTTGTCATTCCCCTGCGACAGAGCCGGGGTCTGCCGGGGCCGACGCTGGAGGCGGCGCTCCGGTGCGAGGACAAGTACTGGAGCAGGGTGGTGCAGGCACAGGTGATGCCGGAGGCCGTGCCGCCGTTCCGGGCCTTCGATCCCTTTGCCGATAATCCGCTGGATGACATCGATCTCCCCTATCCCTTCTGGATCAAGCCGATCAAGGCCTACGGTTCGCTGCTGGGATTCCGCATCAGAAACGCCCGGGATTTCCGCCGGGCTCTGCCGCGTATACGCGAACATATCGGCCGACTCGGGCGACCGTTCGAGTATTTCCTGGATCAGGCCGATGTTCCTCCTGAAATCAGGAAAGTCAGCGGTTATCACTGTATCGCCGAGGGCATCATCTCCCGGGGCCGGCAGTGTACCCTGGAAGGGTACGTCCGGAACGGCCATATCGAGATTTACGGTGTCGTGGACTCGGTGCGCGATGTGCGGCACCGGTCATGTTTTGTCCGCTATGAGTACCCCTCCGATTTGCCGAAGAAACTCCAGGCGCGGCTGATCGCCGACGGAGAGCGGATCATGGAGGCCATCGGGATGGACAACTCGCCTTTCAACATCGAGTTCTACTACGATCACGCCCGGCGTCACATCTGGATCCTGGAGATCAACAGCCGTATCTCGCGTTCCCACACGCCGCTCTTCCAGCTGGTCGACGGGGCCTCGCACCTGAAGGTCATGCTGGATGTAGGCATCGGCAGGCCGGTGCACGCTCCGCATCGCGGCGGGGATTATCCCGTGGCGGCCAAGTTCATGCTGCGTGTTTATAAAAACGCGGTGGTCGAACGCACGCCGACCGCTACGGAGATAGAGGCGGCGAAGCAGAAATTCCCCGGCAGCCTGCTGGAAGTTGCCGTCGAGCCGGGGATGCTCCTGTCCGACCTGATGAACCAGGACGCCTATTCCTACGAGATTGCGGATCTGTTCCTGGGCGCGCAGAACCGGCGCCAACTGCTGGATCATTACCAGGCATGCCTGCAGATGCTGCCGTTCCGCTTTACCGATCCCGAAACGAACCGCATCATCTACCGGACGGAGGCCGCATGAAAACCGTCACCGAATTACCGCACCGGGTGCGCCGCCTGGACGACGTGCGCATCCCGCTTGCTGACGGTATCCACCTTGCCGCGCGCGTGTGGCTGCCGGAGGACGCGGAAGCAAATCCGGTTCCGGCCATTCTGGAGTACATTCCCTACCGCCTGCGGGACGGCACCTTCAACCGCGATGCCACCACGCACCCCTATTTTGCCGGACACGGCTACGCCGGCGTGCGCGTGGACCTGCGCGGCAGCGGTAATTCCGAAGGCGTGCTGGAGGACGAGTACCTGGAGCAGGAACTGGCGGATTGCGAGGAAGTCCTGCACTGGCTGGCGCAGCAGCCCTGGTGTGACGGCAATATCGGCATGATCGGCATTTCCTGGGGCGGTTTCAACGGCCTGCAGGTGGCGGCGCGCCGGCCGCCGGAACTGAAGGCGGTGGTCACCATCTGTTTCACCGACGATCGCTACGCCGACGACGTGCATTACATGGGTGGCTGCCTGCTGGGGGATCACCTGTCCTGGGCCTCGACCATGTTCGCCTACAACTCCCTGCCGCCGGATCCGGACGTGGCGGGCGAGGACTGGCGGGAGCTGTGGCGCCAGCGCCTGGACGGCAGCGGCCTGTGGCTGGCCAAGTGGTTGCACCACCAGCACCGTGACGCCTACTGGAAACACGGCTCCATCTGCGAGGATTTCAGCGACGTCCGGGTGCCGGTATTCGCGGTCAGCGGCTGGGCGGACGGCTACACCAACGCGGTGTTCCGCGTCCTGGAGAGCCTCGATGTGCCGCGCCTGGGCCTGGTGGGTCCCTGGAGCCACCGTTACCCCCACCAGGGCGAACCCGGCCCGGCCATCGACTTCCTGAAGGAATGTGTGCGCTTTTGGGATCAGTGGCTGAAGGGGCAGGAGACCGGCATCATGGACGAGCCCATGCTGCGGGTGTGGATGCAGGACAGCATGCCGCCCACCACCAGCTATACCGTGCGTCACGGCCGCTGGGTGGGGGAGCCGTCCTGGCCTTCGGCGAACATCGAGCCGCAACACCTGGCGCTGAACGGCTCACGCCTGCAGCCGGAGGCGGGCATCAACAAGCGCCGGGAGAAGGCCCTGACCGTCCAGTCCCCGCTCACCTGCGGCCTGTTCGCCGGCAAGTGGTGCTCCTATTCCACCGGCCCGGATCTGGCCCACGATCAGCGCGAGGACGATGGCGGGGCGTTGACCTTCGATACCGCACCCCTGAAGGAAGATCTGGAACTGCTGGGCGCCCCGGAACTGGAACTGGAACTGGCTGCCGACCGGCCGGTGGCCATGATTGCCGCGCGCCTGTCCGATGTGGCACCGGACGACAAGGCGACCCGGGTCACCTACGGTGTGCTCAACCTGACCCACCGGGACAGCCATGAGCATCCCGACCCCCTGGAGCCCGGCCACCGCTACCGCATAACAGTGAGCCTGAACAGCATGGCCCAGATATTTCCCCGGGGGCACCGCCTGCGCCTGTCCCTGTCCACCTCCTACTGGCCCATCGCCTGGCCGCCGCCGGAGCCGGTGCGTCTGACCGTTTATGATCGCAGCAGCCGCCTGATCCTGCCCCGGCGCCGGGCGACGCAGGAGGCAGACCGGCGCATCGAATTCGGCCCGGCCGAGGGAACGCCGCCGGAACCGGTGCGGCAGCTGGAGCCGTCCCACCACAACTGGTACGTGCACCGGGACCTGGCCGCGGATCAGTCGACGCTGGAAGTGGTCAATGACAACGGTCTGGTAAGGATCGAATCACTGGATCTGGAGAAATGGAACCGTTCCACCGAGTGGTACACCTCCGTCGCCGATGATTTCGATTCCATCCGCGGCGAGACGCTGTGGGAAAGGGGTTACCGCCGGGACGGGTGGGAAGTGAAAACCGTCACCCGCACCGTCCTCACGTCCGATGCGGAAAATTTCCACATCCACGCCACTGTCGACGCCTACGAGGGGGAGCGCCGGATTTACTGTCGCACCTGGGACGAGACCATCGCGCGCAAACTGGTCTGATGGCGGTTAATCGGCATAGGATGCGGAGATGCGTACGATGTCCGGCCTGACCAGGTCATTGAAGTCCCCGAAGGACATCTGTACCAGTTCCATGTGCGAACCGGCATTGAAGATGATGCTGTCGCAGGACGCCAGTTTTTCCTCCACGTACACCGGCATGTCGAACAGGTTGCCGAACGGCGGCATGGCGCCGGGCTCGCACTGCGGGAAGCGATCCCGGAACTCGTCCTCGTCCGCCAGCGCGGCTTCCCCGGCCTGGGCGGCGGCTGCCAGCAGTTCCGTATCCAGCTTTTCCGGGGCCGGCAGGACCGCCATGGCCAGCTTGCCGTCCAGGCGGACGATGACCGTCTTGGCGAAGTCCCGGCCGTGCACGTGGGCGGCGGCGGCGATTTCCTGGGCCGTGTAGGCCAGGGAGTGGCGGATGGTGAGGTAGCGGATGTGGTGACTGTCGAGAAATTCGCATAGAGTCTTTAACATGGGTCATGCTCCTCATAGAACTGTCACTGTCCAACAATCTAGCAGCAGGCATGAGGGTCGCCTTGACCTGCGTCAATCCTTCCGGCGCCATGTTGATCCGGATCAAGGGCCGGCCGGCCGGTTTGCCGGATCCTGTAACTGATGAGACACTGGCTTCTGCCGGTCTGTTCAGGCGGTGGAAACTGATCATTAAAGAACGAGGCACAAGCGATGCTTAATATCAAACACATCCTGCACCCGACGGATTTCAGCGACAATTCCAACCAGGCATTGAAATACGCCTGTTCCCTCGCCACCCAGTTCGGTGCGGAACTGCACCTGATCCACGTCTCGCAGAATCCCGCCCTGCTGGCGCCGCCGGTCAACGATTATCTGCCGCCGGACTACTATGATCGCCTGATGAAGCAGGTCAGCGAGCAGCTGGCCACGCTGCCGGAGGAAGTGCTGAATTTTACCGGTTCGGTCACGCGCAACATCTGCGCCGGCGTGGCGTTCGTGGAGATCATCCGCTATGCCAAGGATAACGCCATAGACATGATCGTCATGGGCACCCACGGTTACTCGGGACTGAAGCACCTGATCATCGGCAGCGTCGCGGAAAACGTGGTGCGCAAGTCGCCGTGCCCGGTGCTGACGGTGCATCCGGAAAACTACGAATTTGTCATGCCCTGACAGGGTCCAGGATTCCGGACCGCACCGATCTTCCAGTTCGAATTCCTGAAGCAGTACACTGTCGTCATGCCGGAAACAGGCGCAGCCTGTTATCCGGCATCCAGATGTTGTTTGGCCCTGACTGGATGCCGGATAGATTGCTTCGCAATCTTCCGGCATGACGGTAATTTAAAATGTCAGTTTGTTGGTACGGGGCGGCTGTTTTATGAAGCTTCCCCGGCCGTTCCTTCCTGAGTTGACAGATCCGGCCCCGGTTTGTCCGATCCGGCGGACGCTGCCGCGCCGTGATTCTTCCGCAGCAGCGTCCGGTAGACCATGATCTTGATGAAATCGTTGAACAGGAACCAGATCAAGGCATAGGCCCACATCAGCATTGCGTAGTACCAGCCTATGGGCGTGATGAAAATGCCGTTGGCGGCGATCACCGTGCCCAGGATCTCGGTGCCGAAGGTGGCGGTGAAGAGCAGCCAGGACGGCCAGGGCCGCTGCCAGAACCAGCCTTCCGCGCGGGTGACGTACAGGGTGCTGTGGCCGGCGACGATGAGCTTCAGGAACAGGAAACTGCGTATCATGTCGTCGGAAAAGTTCTGTTCACGCAGAATGAAATAGAGAACGAATGACGCCACCACGCCGGCGACCCCCAGGGCGCTGGACACCGTGAGCAGTTCCCACATGCGCCAGCGTACCGGTTTCTCGTGCACCTTGGTGTTGTCGTAGGCAATGGCCAGGATCGGCAAATCGTTGAGCAGTGCCAGCAGGATGATCATCAGCGCCGTGATGGGGTAAAAGTCGAATACCACGATGGACAGGGTCATAAACAGGATGATGCGGATGGTCTCGGCGATACGGAAAGTGGCATAACTCTTCATGCGCGCGAAGGTGATGCGGGCCTGCTGCATGGCCTCGTTGATTACCGACAGCCCCGGCGCCGTGAGAATGACGTCCGCCGCCGCCCGTGCCGCGTCGGTGGCGTTGTCCACGGCGAAGCCGCAGTCGGCCTTCTTCAGGGCCGGCGCATCGTTGACGCCGTCACCGGTCATGGCTACGAAATGACCGCCCTTCTGCAGGGTGTCGACGATACGGTATTTGTCCTCGGGTACCACCTCGGCGAAGATGTCCACCTCCTCGATCATCTCGACGATGGCTGATTCGTGGGTGTGGATGAACTCCCGTTCCAGCAGGCGCATGTCGTACAGTGATTTCATGTCCTCCATGACGGCGGTGGCGAATTCCCGGGCTTCCTTCATGGGGACTTCGCCCTTGAGGCGCCGGTATACCGCCGCGGTCAGGGTTTCCATCAGTGCCAACAGTTCGCTGGAAGCGGCGCCGGAGAGCTGGGCCGAGCGGATGGTGCGCTGCTCCAGGCCGAGTATGCGTCCGATCTCCCGGGCAATAGCGAGGTTGTCACCGGTCACCATTTTCACCTTCACCCCGAGCCGGTGCATTTCATCGATCACTTCACGAGAATCTTCGCGGGGCGGATCGTACAGGGGGATGAGGCCGATCAGTTCCAGCGGCGCCTCGCCCTGCCGGCGTCCCACTGCCAGCGTGCGATAGCCCCTGGCCGCCAGTTCATCCACCCGGCGGTTAAGCTCGGTCGCGGACTCGTCGTCCAGATCGGCCATGCCCATGAGCACCTGGGCCGCACCCTTGACGGCGATGAAGCCTTCGTCGCCATGCTCGACCATCGCCTCGGTGCGCTTGCGCACGGGATCGAAGGGTGTGAAGTTGACCTGGCGGTAATCCTGCGGGTTTACCTCCGGCAGTTTTTCTTCCAGATAGCTGAAGATAGGCAGTTCGATGGGATCGTTGTTCTCTTTCCGCGAGGCCAGTACCGCATTCAGGAACAGATCGGCCTCGGAAAAGCCTTCCCGTACCACCGGTTCGGCCACCTGCATGCGGTTGGCGGTCAGGGTGCCGGTCTTGTCGGCGCAGAAAATGTCCACCCCGGCCAGTTCCTCGATGGCGGTGAGCTGGGAGACGATGGCCTGGCGACGTGCCAGGTTCATCGCGCCCACTGCCATGGTCACCGACAGTACAGCCGGCAGGGCCACGGGAATGGCGGCCACGGTCAGCACCAGCGCGAAGCGGGCGATCTCCAGGAAGGGTTCGTGGCGGAACAGGGCCACCATGACGATGACCAGCACCAGCACGATGGTGACGGCGATGAGGAAATTGCCGATGTGGATCACCATCTTCTGGAAGTGGCTGCGCTGTTCCCGCTGCGCCCGGGCCACCAGGGCTACCACCGAGGAGAAGCGGGTGTGCATGCCGGTGTTGATCACCACCGCCAGCATCTCCCCCTGCTTGACCACGGTATTGGTGTAGGCCACGTGGCCGACTTCCTTGTCCACGGGCAGCGACTCGCCGGTCAGTGCCGACTGGTCAACGAGCAGGTAACCCCCTTCCAGCAGCTGCACGTCAGCGGGCACGATGTCGCCGATGCGCAGCTTGACGATGTCGCCGGGAACCAGTTCGCGCACGGGAACGCGGCTGAATTCGCCGTCGCGCCGGACGGTGGCCTCCTTGGCGAGGCGCTGTTTCAGGGCCTGCAGAGCGTTCAGGGCGCGGTGTTCCTGGAAGAAATCCAGGCCGGCGTTGATAAACAGCATGACCAGAATGATGCCGAAGTCCTCCCACTTCTCCACCACGGCCGAAAGTATCGCCGCAACCTCGATCATCCACGGGATGGGGCCCCAGAAGCGGCGGAACAACCGGTGCCAGACGGTCTCCTCGTGTTCCTCGATTTCGTTGTAGCCGTACTGTTCGAGCCGAGCCCGGGCTTCCTGTGCCGACAGCCCGGTGTTCCCGTCCACCCCCAGGTCGGTCAGGGTGCGGGAAACGGGGATTTCCTGGTAATCGTCGGTGGGTTTGAAAGCGTCAGCGGAGGTACGCTTCTGTTCCATAGCGGCGCATCATGCGGTGACTGTTGAAGTAGGTGGCATTCTTGCTGATGGCATTTTTCATTATCGTGATCCAGCCGCCGCGGTTTTCATGGAACAAGGGCAGCACGGTGTTTTCCAGCTTATCATACAGGAAACCGGCGTCGTCACCGTTGTCGGCATCTTCATGGTCACCGATGGCCCAGCCGGTAATGCCCTCGATGCAGCCTTCCAGCCACCAGCCGTCCAGCACGCTGAGCTGCGGGACGCCGTTGAACGCTGCCTTCATGCCGCTGGTGCCGGAGGCTTCCATGGGACGCAGGGGCGTGTTCAGCCACAGGTCCGCGCCGGACACCATGGCCAGGGCGATATCGAGATCGTAATCGGGCAGGTAGGCGATGTTGATGCGGCCGGCCAGGCTGCCGATGTGCCCGTGCAGTTGTTCGATGAGACGTTTACCGCCCTCGTCCCGGGGATGGGCCTTGCCGGCGAGAACGATCTGGAAGGGGTATTTTTGTGCGATGGCGGCCAGGCGTTCGAGGTCGGTGAACAGCAGATCGGCACGCTTGTAGGCGGTCATGCGCCGGGCGAAACCGATGACGGGGAGCTGCGGATCCAGTTCCTTTGCTGTAACCGATTTGACCTTGTCCAGCAGGGCCTGTTTGGCCTGCGTATGTGCCTGCCAGATCTCGTCGTCTTTGACACAGCATTCCACGCGCATCAGCAGGGCCGGCTCGTGGCACCAGCCCGGCACGTAACGATCATACAGCGCTGCGAAGGGCGGGCTGGTCCAGGTATGGGGATGCACGCCGTTGGTGACGGCATGCACCTGGTAACCGGGATAGCGGCTGCGGGACAGTTCGGCGTGGCGCTTGGCGACGCCGTTGATGTATTCGCTGAGATTCAGGGCGAGCAGTGTCATGTTGAGATCGTCAGCGCCGGCCATGTGCTTGAGGGTGGCGAAGTCGATGAAGTCGTCCATGACGCGCTGGACCAGCGAGTAGGAAAAGCGATCATGGCCCGCTTCCACCGGCGTGTGGGTGGTGAAGTCGCACAACTCCCGTACGCGCGGAATGTCGTAGCGTGATTCTCCCGGCCGCACGTCCTCGGCCGGAAACGTGAAATGGTGCAGCAGTTCCAGGGCGAGCAGGGCGGAATGCCCCTCGTTCATGTGGTAGTGGCGGATAGAGAAGCCCAGCGCCTGCAGCATGCGCACGCCGCCGATGCCCAGGATCATTTCCTGCTTCAGCCGGTAGGCGTTGTCGCCGCCGTAGAGGAAATGAGTCAGCTCGCGGTCTTCGGGGCTGTTCTGATCCAGATCGGTGTCCAGCAGGATCACCGGCTCCCGGCCGCCCATATAACCCTTGAGGACGTACAGCCAGCCGCGGATCCATACGGGCCGGTTCTCGATGTCCACGGCCACCATGGCCTCCAGCGGGGTGGCCCGGCTGCCGGGATCCCAGGGATCCGGATGTTCCACCTGGCGGCCCCGGCCGTCGATCTCCTGGCGGAAATAGCCGGCGCGGCAGACCAGGGTCACCGCCACCATGGGCAGGGTCAGATCGGCGCCGGAACGCAGGGTGTCCCCGGCCAGGACTCCCAGGCCGCCGCTGTAGGTGGGGATGTCGTTCTCCAGTGCAATCTCCATGGAGAAATACGCCACCCGGGGCTCGTAGATGAAGTCGTCAAGAATCCTGGCCATAGCACCTCAGCACCCGCCGGGTGCCGTGTATCACCTGAACAGCTTATTAAATCTACAGCCGGCGGTCGATCTCGGTTTCCGCCAGCAGCCAGTCCTGCACCGAGTCGCCGCCGTTGAAGCCGCGGTGCTCGGCGATATAGTACGCCGCCTCGGCGATCATGTGATGACGCTGGCCGGGATCAATGCTGTTTCCCGCCGCGGTTTTTTTTGTCCGCGGGGACGTCTTCTTCGCCGCTGCGGCTTTTTTTGCCGCGGGTTTTGCTGCCGCCTTCGCGGTTGATTTACCTGTTGCCTGCTTTGCCATGCTCATCCCTCCTGCGGGGTGTGTCGGTGAAATCCATGCCGGTAATGCCGTGGTTCAGAAACATTTTTGAACCACGGAGGGCACGGAGGACACGGAGAAAACAGAATAAAATTACTATAAAACCTCCGTGTTCTCCGTGTCCTCGAAAATATGTTCCTGACGTTTTCTACCTCCTGCATCCCTGCAGTCGTCCGTGGTAAATCTTATTCTGTATGCGGGTCACCATTTCTGTACTCAGTGCGGCCATTGCCAGTCGCGGATTTCCGGCATGTCCTGGCCGTGGCGAACGATGTACTGCCGGTGTTCCACCAGCTTGTCGCGCATGTGCTGCCTGACGTGGGCCGCGCTGGCGCCCAGTTTCGGCACCCGGTCGATCACGTCCTGCACCAGGTGGAAACGATCCATGTCGTTGCGCACCGTCATGTCGAAGGGCGTGGTGGTGGTGCCTTCCTCCTTGTAGCCGCGCACGTGCAGGTGCGGGTGGCAGCGGCGCCGGTAGGTGAGGCGGTGGATCAGCCAGGGGTAGCCGTGATAGGCGAAGATCACCGGCGTGTCGGTGGTGAACAGATCGTCGAAATCCGCGTCCGGCAGACCGTGGGGGTGCTCGCTGTGCGGCTGCAGGGTCATGAGATCGACGACGTTGATGACCCGGACTTTCAGCGCGGGGAGATGCCGGCGCAGCAGTGACACGGCGGCGAGGATCTCCAGGGTCGGCACGTCTCCGGCGCAGGCCATGACCACGTCGGGCAGGCCGTCGTCGTCGTTACTGGCCCATTCCCAGATGCCGGTGCCCGCGCTGCAGTGCTTGACGGCGGCGTCCATGTCCAGGAACTGTGCCTGGTCCTGCTTGCCCGCGACGATGACGTTGACGAGGTTGCGGGAACGCAGGCACTTGTCGGCCACCACCAGCAGACAGTTGGCATCGGGCGGCAGGTAGACCCGGATGACGTCGGCCTTCTTGTTGACCACGTGATCGATGAAACCCGGATCCTGGTGGGAAAAGCCGTTGTGATCCTGGCGCCACACGTGCGAGGTCAGCAGATAGTTCAGGGATGCCACGGGGCGGCGCCAGGGGATCTCCTGGCCGGCGACCTTGAGCCACTTGGCATGCTGGTTGAACATGGAGTCGACGATGTGGATGAAGGCCTCGTAGCAGGAAAACAGGCCGTGGCGGCCGCTGAGCAGGTAACCCTCCAGCCAGCCCTGGCAGGTATGTTCGCTCAGGATCTCCATGACCCGGCCGTCGGGGGCCAGGTGATCGTCGTCAGGGAGGATATCGCCCTCGAAGGTCCGGTTCGTCACCTCGAACAGGGCGCCGAGACGATTGGAGGCGGTCTCGTCGGGCCCGAACACACGAAAGTTGCGCGCCGTCATGTTCAGTTTCATGACGTCACGCAGCAGCCCGCCCAGGATCCGGGTCGCTTCCGCCGTGACACTACCGGGCGCCGGCACCGCCACGGCATAGTCGCGAAAATCCGGCAGCCGCAAAGACTTGAGCAGCACGCCGCCGTTGGCATGGGGATTGGCGCCCATGCGCCGGCCGCCGCGGGGCGCCAGCTCGGCCAGCTCCGGCACCAGGGTCCCGCGCGCGTCGAACAGCTCCTCCGGGCGGTAACTCCGGAGCCAGTCCTCGAGCAGGCGCAGGTGCGCCGGTTTGTCCGCGAAGCCGCTCAGCGGCACCTGGTGGGAGCGCCAGGTGCCTTCCGTTTTCAGGCCGTCCACCTGTTTCGGTCCGGTCCAGCCCTTGGGGGAACGCAGGATAATCAGCGGCCAGCGCGGTCTTTCCTTGCTGCCCTGGTTGCGCGCCGCGTCCTGGATCGCGCGGATATCGGCCACGGCGCGATCCAGCGCGGCCGCCATTTTCTGATGCATGGCTTCGGGCTCGCTGCCTTCCACGAACAGCGGTGCGTAACCGTAGCCGCGGAACAGGCTTTCCAGCTCCTCGTGGCTGATGCGCGCCAGCACCGTCGGGTTGGCGATCTTGTAACCGTTGAGGTGCAGCACCGGCAGCACGGCACCGTCGTTGACCGGGTTCAGGAACTTGTTGGAATGCCAGGCGGTGGCGAGCGGTCCGGTCTCGGCCTCGCCGTCGCCGACCACGCAGGCGGCGATCAGGTCCGGGTTGTCGAACACGGCACCGCAGGCGTGGGACAGGGAGTAACCCAGTTCGCCGCCCTCGTGGATGGATCCCGGCGTTTCCGGGGCGGTGTGGCTGGGCACGCCGCCGGGGAAGGAGAACTGCCGGAACAGTTTTTTCATGCCCTCGCGATCCGGGCTGATCTCGGGATAGATTTCGCTGTAGGTGCCTTCCAGCCAGGTATTGGCGATGAGCGCCGGCCCGCCGTGTCCGGGGCCGGTGATAAAGATCATGTTCAGATCATGCTTGTTGATGATCCGGTTCAGGTGCGCATAGATGAAGTTCAGCCCTGGCGTCGTGCCCCAGTGCCCGAGCAGGCGCGGCTTGATGTGTTCCGGCTGCAGGGCATCGGCCAGCAGCGGGTTGTCGAGCAGGTAGATCTGTCCCACGGAGAGATAGTTGGCGGCTCGCCACCAGGCATTGATCCGCCACAGGAGATCCGGGCTGAGGGGCTGTTCTCCCCGGTTCGAACGTTTGGTGGTTTCCAGCATGCCGTGACTGTGTGGCGATAGGGGTTCAGGTGACCACGTCCGCCGATTCACGGCCGCAGCGCTCGCGCAGTTGCAGCAGTTCCAGCGCCGCCTCCCGCAGCGGCGCCAGGACCCGGTTAAGATCCCCGCGGCCCCGATCATCACGGTAGCGTTCCAGGTACAGCCGCAGCGTCGCGCCGCTGGTGCCGGTACCGGACAGGCGGCAGACGATGCGCGAGCCGTCTTCCAGCAGGATGCGCAGGCCGCCGTGCTCGGTGACGAAATTGGTGACCGGATCCCGGTAACGGAAATCGTCCGCCAGTGCCACGCGGCTGTCCGCCAGGGGGGTGCCCGGCAGTTTCGGGAGAGCGGCGGTCAGATCCGCCAGCAGCGCCTGCGCGGCATCGGCGTCCAGTTTCTCGAAGTCATGGCGCTGATAATAGCTGCGTCCGAAACGGCGCCAGTACTCATGCATGATTGCGGTGACCGGTTTGCGTGTTTCGGCAAGGATGGACAGCCAGCACAGCACCGCCCAGATGCCGTCCTTCTCGCGCACGTGATCGGAACCCGTGCCGAAACTTTCCTCGCCGCACAGCCGGCACAGCCCGGCATCCAGCAGATCGCCGAAGAATTTCCAGCCGGTGGGTGTTTCAAAACAGGGGACGCCGACGGCGGCGGCGACGCGGTCCACGGCCGTGCTGGTGGGCATGGAACGGGCGACACCGGTGAGACCGTCCCGGAAAGCGGGGATACAGTCCCGGGCGTGTTCGGCGATCACGGCCAGGGAGTCGCCGGGGGAGACGAACAGCCCGCGGCCCAGTATCATGTTGCGATCGCCGTCGCCGTCGCAGGCCGCGCCGAGATCGGGGCCGTCGTCGGTGTTCATGCGGTCCACCAGTTCCCGCGCGTGCACCAGGTTGGGATCCGGGTGCAGGCCGCCGAAATCCTCGCGCGGTTCGCCCCGGATCACGGTGCCGTGGGGCGCGTCCAGCCGCTGTTCGAAAATATGCCGCGCGTACGGCCCCGTGACGCCGTGCATGGCGTCGAAGCGGAGGCTGCCGCCCTGGTGAAAATAGCGGCGCAGGGCGTCGAAGTCGAACAGCGTCTCCAGCAGGGCGGTATAGTCGGCAAGCGGATCGATCACCCGGATCCAGGTGCCGCAGAGAAAGGTTTCCCCCTCCCCGCCGAGATCGATGTCCGGGAATTCAACGGTTTTATAGCAGCGTATGCCGGACGCATGCTGGTGGATCTGATCGGTGACGCGCTCCGAGGCGGGACCGCCGTTGCGGCCGTTGAACTTGACGCCGAAATCGGCGTCCGCACCCCCGGGGTTGTGACTGGCCGACAGGATCAGGCCGCCGGCGGCCCCGTGCGTGCGGATCACCGCGGACATGGCCGGCGTGGACAGCAGGCCGTCCCGCGCCACCAGGATGCGCCCGAAACCGTTGGCCGCCGCCATGCGCAGGATGCGCTGGATAGCGGTGCGATTGTAATAGCGACCGTCGCCGCCCACGACCAGGGTTTCCTGCGCCAGGTTGTCGCCCGATTCCTCCCGCACCACGTCGAATACCGCCTGGATAAAGTTCTCCAGGTAACGGGGCTGCATGAACGTGCGGGTCTTCCTGCGCAGCCCGGAGGTACCGGGGCGCTGATCCGGATACGGCGTGGTCGGTACTTCCAGAATTTCCGGGGCGAGTCCGGATTGACGGTTTTGCCGTGCGGGTTGCGAATTCATCAGATGCTTATCTCCGTGCATTTCTGTTCCAGGCCGTCCAGGAGCTGATCGTAGGCGTCGGCGAATTTCCGCACGCCTTCCCGTTCCAGTTGAGCCGCGACAGCCTGCAGGTCGATCCCGTGCCGTTGCAGTTCGTCCAGCAGCGCCCGGGCGGGATCCGCGGCGCCCGTCAGCCGGACCGCCGGCGCGCCGTGGTCGCGGTAGGCCTGCAGGGTTTCCAGGGGCAGGGTGTTGACGGTATCCGGGCCGATCAGTGCCTCCACGTACTTGACGTCCGGGTAGGCGGGGTTCTTGGTACTGGTGCTGGCCCAGAGCAGGCGCTGCGGCCCTGCCCCGTGCCCGGCCAGGGTGCGAAAACGCCCGCCCGCGATCAGCCGCCGCCAGGAGTCGTAGGCGAGGTGGGCGCAGGCAATCGCCGTCTCGCCGCGCAGGCGCAGCATGGCCGCGGCATCCCCGGTGTTCTCCGCCTGCTGTTCCAGCAGGGCATCGACCAGGGTGTCGATGCGGCTGAGGAAGAAGCTCGCTACGGACACGGGCGCATGCTCCACGCTGCGTCCGGCCGCGCGGCGATCCTCCAGGCCGGCCAGCCAGGCATCCTGCACCTGCCGGTAGCGTTCCAGGCCGAACAGCAGGGTGACGTTGACGTTGACGCCGCCGGCGATGAGACGCCGGACGGCGGCCAGGCCCGCTGCCGTGGCGGGTACCTTGATGAGCACGTTCGGCCGTTGCAGTGCCTGCCACAGCGACCTGGCTTCCGCCACGGTGGCCTCGCTGTCGTGGGCGAGATGCGGGGAGACCTCGAGGCTGACGAAGCCGTCCCGGCCGCCCGTTTTTTCATGTACGGGCCGCAGCAGGTCGGCGGCGTCGGCCACGTCGCGCAGTACCAGGTGGCGGTAGATGTCGCGGCTGCTGCAGCCGGATTCCGCCAGTTTTCCGATCAGGGCGTCATAGCGGGAGCCGCCGCGGACGGCTTTTTCGAAAATGCTGGGGTTGGTGGTGATGCCGGAGATGCCGTCCTCCCCGATGAGGCGGCGCAGGCTGCCCGACTCGATGAGATCCCGGCTCAGAAAATCCAGCCAGATGCTCTGGCCGCACGTACCGATTTGTTTCACAGGATTCATGCTCATACTGCGCGGGAGAACACCGTCAGGCCGGTTTCACAGACTAACCCAGCCCCCGGTAATGACATTGATCTGGATCAGATAACGGCATCCGTCCCGCCGCACCGGCGCCTACCGGACAGGACGGTTCGGTAAAGGTTATTTATCCAACCGGCAATCTTGATAAAATTTCTCATCCTGAAGTGAACCCGAGGGGGAAGTGACTTGTATACCCGCCGCCACCGACTGCAGCTCGTCCTGGATAATCTGCCGGCTCTGGTCGCGTTTCTCGATACCAATCTTTGTTACAACTTCGCCAACCGCCTGCATTTCTCCTGGTTCGGGATCGATGCCGAGAACCTCTCCGGGCGGCCGGTGGACGAAGTTCTCGGGGCCGAAGCCTGGAGCGAGCTGCGGGCCCATTACCGGGAGGCCCTGGCGGGCGAGACTTCCAGCTTCATGGGCGAGGTACCCTTTGCCAGCGGCGGCCGGCGCTTCATCCACAGCACCGCCGTTCCCCTGGCCGACGAGGACGGGCGCATCGAGGGCATCCTGGCCATGGCTTCGGACCTCACCGAGCACAAGCTCATCGAGCAGGCTCTGGATGCCACCACCCGGCGCAGCCAGACGGTGCTGGATACCGCCGTGGACGGCATCATCACCATCGACGAGAACGGCATTATGCAGTCGTGCAATCTGAGCGCGCAGCGCCTGTTCGGCTACCGCGAGGAGGATCTCCTGGGCCGCAACGTCAGCATGCTCATGCCCCCGCATCACGCGGATAATCACGACGGCTATCTGCAGCGTTACCTGGAGACGGGAGAAAAGCACATTATCGGCATTGGCCGCGAGGTCACCGGCCGGCGCAAGGACGGATCGGAATTTCCCATGGAGCTGGCGGTGGGCGAATTCGTGCAGAACGGCAGGCATTACTTCACCGGCTTCACCCGCGACATCACCGACAGGAAACAGGCTGAACGGGAAGCGCGGTCGCGGCTCAACGAGCTGGCCCACGTCGCGCGCCTCTCCACCATTCACAACCTGGCCTCGGGCCTGGCCCACGAGATCAACCAGCCCCTGACGGCCGTGGTCACCATGGCCCAGGCGCTGCTGCGCGGCCAGCGCGCCGGCATGCTGGACGGGGAGAAACTGGAGACAACCCTGGACAAGATCATCCGCCAGGGGGTGCGGGCCAGCAACATCATCCAGCAGATGCGTGAATTCGTCGGCAAGGGCCGGGTGGAGGCGTCCGAACCCCACGATATCGACGTCGTCATCGACGACGTGCTGCAGTTGCTGGAGCACGAAATCGAGCACAACGGCATAAGCATAGATTACCGTCGCGGCGACGGCAGTCCGGCTCACATCAACCGCGTCCAGATCGAGCAGGTGGTGCTGAACCTGCTCAAGAATGCCGTCGAGGCTATGGGGGAGATCGACACCGATCGGTGCCTGACAATCACCACGGCTTATCCCGGCGGCGACGCCGGGGTGGTACAGGTGTCCATCGAGGACACCGGCGCCGGCCTGCCCGATGAGGGTGAACGCCTGTTCGATTCCTTTTTCAGTACCAAGGCGGAGGGCATGGGCCAGGGACTGTCCATCTGCCGCTCCATCATCGAGGCCCACGGCGGCAGCATCGACGCCGGCAGCACTGCGGGCGGCGGCGCCGTGTTCACTTTCACCCTGCCGCTGCAGCCGCCGGAAGAAGAAGCATGAATGCGGATGCCATGGTGTATGTCGTCGATGATGACGACGCGGTACGCGAAGGGCTGCAGCTGCTGTTCGAATCCGGCGGCTACGCGGTGACTGCCTGCGCCGACGCCGAAACCTTTCTGCAGCACTACGATGCCGGACGGCCGGGCTGCCTGATCCTGGATCTGCGCATGCCGGCCGTGAGCGGCCTGGAACTGCAGGAACAGCTGTCCCGGCAGGATCCGCCGCCGCCGATTATTTTTCTTACCGGGCACGGCAGCGTGCCCACGGCGGTCAAGGCGTTGCAGGGCGGCGCCGTGGATTTCTTCCAGAAACCCATCGCCGACGAGCAGCAGCTGCTGGACCGGGTAGCGGAGGCGCTGCGCCGCGACCAGGCGGCCCGCGCCGCGGCCGGGCGGCGCGCCGAGGCCCGGGAATTGCTGGGGCAGCTGACCCCGCGCGAGACCGAGGTCATGGAGCAGATCTGCGACGGCAAGGCCAACAAGGTGATTGCCATCGACCTGGGTATCAGCGAACGCACCGTGGAGCTGCACCGCAGCCGCGTCATGCAGAAACTGGGCCTGCGATCCGTGGCGGAGCTGATCCGGTTCCGCGACAG
>Ga0102944_1000211_pt1 | contig 48145 bp, 42 predicted proteins | sample SalPonD_shore_MG_FD_78172 | JGI IMG/M metagenome (GOLD analysis project Ga0102944, IMG submission 78172) | Salt pond soil microbial communities from South San Francisco under conditions of wetland restoration - Salt Pond MetaG... | ecosystem: Environmental > Aquatic > Marine > Intertidal zone >... | reverse complement strand
CACCCTTTTCCAGAGCGATCTTGAACACGTTTCTTCCGATTCTTCCAAATCCATTGATAGCTATCTTCATCTTAGCCTCCTGAGCATAAATTCGTGTCCCATTCAGGGCCACTATACGGGAAATCTGCAGCCAGTGTCAATGAAGTCGATATTGCGTTACCGAATTTCGCGGATGCGGCGATAGAGCGGCGGAAACATATCTGCCGGTGAAACAACGCCTGTCGTTTCAGCCGGGGGTGCCACCACTTCGTCTCCCACATTTACCAAATCGAAGAAACTCGACTTGGTAATGTTACCTTCAGCAACCAGATCGTCCAACCGTGTCACTTCAATCTCTCCAACCACGTCTCCCTCACCATAGAGGAACCCCGGTTTGTCGGAGCGGAGCACAACACTTCCCTTTCGGAGCATGACCAGCTTGCTCTCTGCGGTCAAACCGTCCAGAGAACCCAAACTCACCAGCCCGCTGTTCTGTTTCCGGTCCAGCAGGACTCCCCGAGGAGGAACATCTCTGCCCAGAGCGGAGGCAATGGTGCCGGCCACCTCCCGAACACGGTCATTTCCGTTACGCCCGGATTGGTAGCGCCCCACTTCACTCCCGGAACGGGAAACATAGAGCACAGCCGTTGCCTGAAAGCTCCTGTCCTCTCCGTCAAAGGAAATCAACATGAAGTAATCGCTGCCCGCCTGCCGCGCATCGCGAAAGGCTTCCGCGAAGTTTCCCACCTCCTGTGGAGGCTTCGGAAACGCGAAATGCTGGACTGCAAGCATTCTATCCTGAAGGTACTGCGCAAGGTAGGATGCGGCAAGCGGATGTTCTAATTGTTGCTGATCTGCAATGAAGAAGATCTGAAAGGTTGTTCTATCCCGGTTTACCGAAAACTGGTCAACACCCCAGCTGTCTGCCACGCCGTTCTGTACCACGCTCTGGTATACTTCAACCCGGTCTGAAACATAGGTGTCGGAATGGCCGACTGACTGAAGCACCTTAAGCTCGTCCAAATATTTTGCGGTATGGCCGCGCAAGCGGTAGATTTCAGCGTATGCGAGTCTCCCGGAACGTGAGTACGGATTCAGCAGCAAACCGCGCCGATACTCGGCAAGTGCACGGTCGAAATAGTTCTGATTCCGGTATTCATCACCACGGGCAAAGTGATAGGCGGCAAAGTCCTGCCGCCTGGAATCCTCCACTGCCAGGTTATCAAGCACAATTTGCTCCGCGGTGGCCCGCACCACCTCATCGGAACCGTCCAGTCTGAGCGCCATCTGGAAGCTCTGCAGGCTTTGATCCGTGTTGCCGGAACGCGCAAGCGCCACGGCTCGCACATACCACGCGACTATTCGGTTGCGGTCTGCGTCTATCACCGGACCCACCAGCGATACCGCCTGGGAGTACGCGCCCTGCCGCAGCGAAATCTCGGCCAGGAGTAACTGCGCATCCACATAGCCCGGTTTCAGGTTGAGCGCGGTATGCGCGTGGCTCCGTGCCACATCCGGCCGATGCTGACGCACAAAGTGTCGAGCAGCCATAAGCTGAACCAGTGGACTGTCCCTATGGTAGCGCAGTGCCAGATCAAGATACCGCTGCGCGGCGGCCGAATCACCGCGGTAGTCATAAATGAGAGCCAGAGACAGCAGCGCTTTTCTGTTTTCCGGCGCAAGACGTATGCTTTCAAGGTAGCGTTCGGCCGCCGCGGCGTTGTTGCCCTGAGCAGCCTGCAACTCCGCCAATCCTAAAAGCGCATCAACATTGTTAGGCTGTGTTGCGAGCACCTGTTGAAATAGGCTGCGCGCAGTTTCCAGGTCCCCCAGTCCTATCCGAATTCTCGCTTCAAGGGTGATTACCTGCGGCTGCTCGCGAGCCAGCGTCCGCGCTTTCATGACGTAGGTTACCGCCTGGTCATATTCCCCGAGCGCGTAGTAGGTCTCCGCGAGGCCGAGGATGGGGTCCAAATAGGAGGGGTTTTGACCAAGCGCCTCCTTATAGAGTTCCACGGCACGAAAGAGGTTGTCCTGTACATATGCGGTGTGGCCCCGCCGGTAGAGCGACACTGCATCTGCGCCGCCGTTTTGAGCGTACAGAATTGGGGCGCAAAGAAGAAGGGCGAGTGTGAGCCCGCATGCAAAACGGGTTCGGACGCTCTTAGGTTGCGTACTCCTCGGGCTCTTTATCATCCTTCTGGTCCTTTCCCGCAACAATCTTAACGGTCTTAATCTTATGGCCGTCCATCTCCTGAATGATGAAATCCATGTCCTTGTATGTGACTTTTTCATATTTTACCGGTATCTTCCCAAAAAGATCGAACACAAAACCGCCGAGGGTATCAAAGTCTTCCTCCGGAATGCCGAAGCCAAGTTCTTCATTCAGGTCCTCAATATCCACGCGCGCATCACACAGATAGACGCGGTCTCCTATTTCAAGGATATCCTCTCTCTCGTTGTCAAACTCATCCTGAATATCACCCACAATCTCTTCAATAATATCTTCAAGGCAGACAATGCCGGAGACACCGCCATACTCGTCCACGGCCACTGCAATATGGATGCGCTTGCGCTTCATCTCACGCAGCAGGGAATCCAGACGCTTGCTTTCCGGAACAAAGAACGGTTTGCGGATGATCTTCTCTATGTTGATTTCTTCCGGTGATACCAGATAGCGCAACAGATCCTTGGCGTACAGCATGCCCACCACATTATCAATGGTGTCCTTGTAAACCGGGAAACGCGAGTGGCCGCACTGAGAGATCTTGTCTATCATTTCCTGCGTGTCAAAATCCAGGCCAATGAACCGGACGTCAATGCGTGGCACCATGACGTCTTTCACGGTCTGCTCCGAGAGTTCAACCACACCGCGTATCATGTCCTGTTTCTCAACAGTCAGGGTGACATATCTACTGTCTTCGTCTTCCTCATCGCCCTGGAAAAGTTTCTTGAGAAAACCCTTCTTTTTCAAAATATGTGTTCCTCCGTCAGTTCTGACAGTACGCGTTCCTGATACGCTATCATGGGTTCCTGTGGAGAGTTGTCCGCGTGATCCATTCCTGACAAATGGAGAAAGCCGTGGATCAGAAGCCGTTTCAGCTCCTCTTCTTCATCCACGTTAAACGTGCGGGCGTTCTCCCGCATGGAATCAAGTGAGATCACAATGTCTCCGGCTACAAAATTGCCGGCACCTTTGTCGGCGGCAACCCATTCCGGTCCCTCCTGGCCAAAAGAAAGCACATCAGTCGGCTCATCTTTCCCGCGGTAGCGCTGGTTTAACTCACGAATAAACGGATCATCGCACAGCACCACCGATACTTCCCAGTTGGTGGCTCCAATTTCCGTGAGGGCACGCATGCAAAATCCGTGAAGTTTTTCGGTCCATCCTGGAGGTTCAATCCCGGACGCAGAGATGTCAACACTATTCACCACTCGCGCTCCGCGGCGGCACCACAGTGCTCCTTGCTATGTTTCGTCATTTTCATACGCACGGACAATCTTCTTAATGAGTGGATTACGCACCACATCCTTGCTGGTAAAGTAGTTAAAGTGTATCTCTTCAATAGTGTCAAGAATGCGAATCGCGTGCAATAACCCTGATTCGCGCTTGCTCGGAAGATCAATCTGAGTGACGTCTCCCGTGATGATTGCTCTTGAGCCTTCTCCGATACGTGTGAGAAACATCTTCATCTGTTCGCGTGTGGTGTTCTGCGCTTCATCGAGGATGATGTAGCAGTTGTTCAAGCTGCGTCCCCGCATGTAGGCCAGTGGGGCAATCTCAATGATTCTGTTATCTTCCAGCTTCTGAATGGTTTCCTGCGGAGCAAGCGACTCCATGGCATCATAGAGTGGCTTCAAATAGGGGTTGATTTTCTGAGCCAGGTCACCGGGAAGAAATCCCAGTTTTTCTCCTGCCTCAACCACGGGGCGCGTCAGGACCAGCTTCCGCTTCTTCTTTCCCAGCACCTCCGCCAGGGCGTGGGCTACCGCCAGATAGGTCTTTCCCGTGCCGGCAGGTCCAACACAGAAGACCATTTCGTGAGCGTCCATCCCATCTATGTAGAGGGCCTGAGCAAACGTTCGCGGAAATACCGAACGATTTGCGGCCGCTATGTGAATGTGAGCTTCTTTCAGTCGCTCCGCGCGTTCATCAGACCCTGCGGTCAGGGAGGTGAACACGGCACGCACGAGGTCCGGCGTGGGAGATTGGCCAAGGTTAACATGGTCCTCCAGTTCGCCAAGCATGCGCACAAGAAGCTCTTTCTTTTCCGGGTTCTCGTCCTCTATGTAGAGCTCATTTCCGCGTGACAGGATACGGGTCTCGAGCATCTTCTCCATTGCCTGCAGGTTGACGTCATTAACTCCGCACACCTCACTGAGCATGGCGGAGCTTTCGAGAACGACAGATGCGTTGTGGGTCAATTACCCTCCTTGTACCCAAAAATTATAAAATGAGCAAAATTTATGGTCAAGAGCCGCAGGTGCCCTGTACACCGGTATTAATTGCCAATGGTAAACGTATCATCCTGATAGTCCAAATTGCTCTTGAACTCAGGAACCGGCCTCCACACCAGCGAAATTGAGAACTCCGGCACCCAGCGGTACTCCCGCGTAGAACCAGTGGTCACCAGCGCCTGGCTACCCGAGTACGTAAAATTGAGATCCCAGTCATCAAGGTGGTGATCCGCACTCACCGAAAGGCGCTGAATATTAAAAAAAGAGTCCTCCCGGTCGCTCCTGTTAAAAAAATTGAACGACTTCATAAGATCTGTAAAGACATTGCGCGACGAACGCCCCACTTTTTCCGCGAGGGCAGGAACATACTGGTACACAAGGCCGTTGCGAGAAAGCGATGAAAACGTAAAATCCAAAAACTCGTTAATGTGCGTGGTCACGCTAAAGTTGAAATCCAGTGAGCTTTCCGTAAAGCGGAGCAGATTCATATGAAGCGTACTGTTCACTTTTGTCGACAAGCTAACACGATTTTTCCACATGGGGTCACTCTCTTTATCGTAGAGGATGCCCACTTCCGCGTCCGTTGGCCGCAGCGCCCTTCCCGGCTCTTCCTGCCACGGGCTCGTGGAACCGGTGAACGTGTAGTCAGTCGTATTACGCATGGTGTAGCTTCCCGTTACAAACCAGAGGCGTGATGCGGCCGTGACCGAGCTTACCTCGTCACTCTGTACGTCATACACCGCGCTGTCGGTAAATTGTACATTGCCGTCCAGTAAGGCAAGCGTCTGCCTGAAGGTGGCTGGGTTCACGTACCAGCCTTCCGGGCGGTCGGCAACGGAAGCAGAAAGTGAAGAAGTAAGTGGTCCGGTAATCATTTGAAGTGTGCCGCTGTACTTCTCTTCACGCGGCGGTAAGTCGGCACTTGCTTCTAAGGACTGGGTTGCGTTCCATATGTCAGCAAGAAGGTTGAAGTTCACCGAGTGTTTTTCAATGAAGTCCCGGTTCCAGCGTAAGAAACTGCTGGCAAACACCGGGTCATTTGAGCCGTCCAATCCTTCAAACCGCTTGCGGTAAAGAATTCCGCCGATGTTGTACTGCACGTTTGTTTTGGATAGATAGTCATCGTCCTGAAGAAAGTAGGAGGTCAGGCTCAGGTTCTCATTTATTCGCGCGGTACTGTACTGGTACGCCTGCAATTGCAGGTTGTCTTTCTCTGTTCCACCAAGTAGCGCGGTATTATAGAGAGATCGATATTGACCCGTCACACTGGTACGGCCGTCAAACACAAAGAGGCTATCATATGCGTTTATGGTTACGCCCACACTCCCGGTATTACTCGTTGTAAAGCTGGAGTACTTCCATGTGAAATCAACGTCCTCCGGTTTGTTCCAGTTAGTGTCGTTGCTTTTGTTCTCCACCGTGATACGCGGGGAAAGGTCATAGCCCACCGTGTAGCGGACACTCCGTCCCGCGGGGCCAGATATGTCGCCCCGGACCGGAGGCAGTTGCATTACCGGCTGATTTTCCGTCGCAGAAATGCTTTTCTCTTCCGGTTTCCACGGCGGGCGCAGCTCCGGTTGGTCCGTATTTCCGGCGGACGCCCCCTTTTTCTGCGTTTCAGCCGTCTGGCCCGTGGTGGGAGCCTTCCCGGTGTTCTGAAACAGTGTACCGGACAGTCGCAGCGACAGGGCGGGCAGAACGAGCGTATCCGGATAGTAGAATGCCGCCTCCGGACTGCGGTCAGCTTCCGTCACGTAGGCTGGAAGAGAACCGGGGTCAATATCCTTGCTCAACCACTTGAGCGTTACATCCATATTTGAAATCCGTGCCTGAGAAATGTAAGGAGCCAGCTCCGGCAGGTCCGCTTGATAGGAACTGGCAAGCTGCCACGTGAGACTGCTCTTTTCGGCGGGAGTGGTAGCAGCCTGCTCTTCTCCCGCACCGGCAAGCTCGAGCCAGTTAATACTCTCAGCACGGTCGCCAAAGTCCTGATCTACGTAGGGATCGGAGTAGAGCTCAAAGAGGCCCTTTCCGGAATAGCCTCCCCTGGCGATACGGAAATCTGAGCTGAGTTTATATCTGAATGGAAGGGAGAGGCCGGCAAAATCCGAACTGTTCCAGTGAATGACGCTATCCCCGTTTTCCACTCTGCGCGGTGTGTAGAAGATGGATCCGAGCGGATCATTGTAAACGTTTCGACTTTCCGCAATACCGAAGGAAAAGTTAAGGACATCAAGCAAACCAAGGTTCCCAAAGTTACCTTCCAGTCCCAGGTACGCCCCTATGTTGGTATATACGTCCGCAAGCGCCTTGAGAACCCAATTCTTCTGATCTTCCGGGACCGGCGGCGCTGCCTGATCCGGCGTAGTCAAAAAAAGCCCCTTACGCACCCGGCGCGTAGCGGTCTGGCCTTCAGAGGCTATTTGCAGAAAGGAAATTGGCGTTTCCTCGGCCGGCTTGTTTCCTATCAAATAGGTGGTGGTTTGAATAAAATTACCCGCCCGGGAGCGGTGTCCAATGGCTGGATGAAAGAAGAGCCGGTCCCCGGGCCGGAAAAAGAACGGGAGATAAAGCACGGGGATCCGGCCCACGTAGAGTACGGCGTTCTGTAAGCCCCACTCACCCGGACCCAGGACCCATATCTTCTTTGCGCGGAGGTGATAGTTTGGCGGATCCGCTTTTGAGGAGGTAATTTCTCCTCCCTGCATGACAACGATATCTTCCGGCGAACGGGTTATACGCTTTCCTGAGAACTTAAAGTCAAGATCCCTTCCCTCTATGGTTCGCGTACGTGTGGAGGTCCCCTCCAGGAACATACCCTCCCATGTATCAAGATAGAACGTGAGCGTGTCTCCGCTGAACTGTTCCGTCCCGCCCTCACGGGTAATCACGTATTTCACGTTTCCGTTGGCGGTGAGCGAGTTTTCCGACTGGTTAAACACAATTTCGTCAGCCTGGATACGGTGTACTACTCCGGTGTCTCTATCTGTCATCTGCACCGTAACGCCGCCGCGAAGCCGGACATAGCGCTGGTCAATATTCTCCAGCACAAAATAGTCCGACCTCACCGCGGATTCTATGGTGATCTCCTGTCCGGTCTGCGGCGCACTCTCGGTTTCCGGCGGACGGGAAACCCCGTAATAGTCAAACAGGCGTTGTTGAAGCTCCTCTTTTCCTCCACGGGTGGAAAGACCGAGCCGTTCGTTCCACGCGGAGAGTTCGTAGAAGCTGGCCGTTAAAATGTCTTGAGGGAGCGTTTCTTTGAAAAGAGATTTTTCGTCTGACCGGTCACCGGCAGCCGGTACTGCGGCCGGCTGCTCCGTGCTTTGCGAGCCTGCGCTCTCATCACCGGCGTTCTGCGGGAAAAGCGGCAGTAACGGGACCGCAAGGAAAAAGAGCACTGCTGCTGCTGTACGACCGGTCCGTACCTTCAATGGCGCGCCTTCAATGCTTCCTTGATAAATCTTCCAGTGTGAGAAGCGCGAACATGCGCAACTTCTTCCGGCGTGCCGGTGGCCACCACTTCGCCGCCGCGGTCTCCGCCCTCCGGTCCCAGGTCTATGATATAGTCAGCCTGCAGCACAACATCCAGGTTGTGTTCAATAAGGGTGACAGTATTTCCTTTTTCCACCAGTACGTTCAACACCTCAAGCAACTTCTTCACATCCGCAAAATGGAGACCGGTGGTGGGCTCGTCCAGAATGTAGAAGGTTTTTCCAGTGCTCCTGCGCGACAGTTCAAGCGACAGCTTTACACGTTGTGCCTCGCCACCGGAAAGCGTGAGAGCACTTTGTCCCAGTTTTATGTAATCAAGCCCCACTTCCATCAACGTCAAAAGCCGGCGCGATATTTGCGGAACAGCCTGAAAAAAATCGGCAGCTTCTTCAACTGTCATCTCAAGGACTTCGTGGATGTTTTTCCCTTTGTAGCGGATATCAAGGGTTTCCCGATTGAACCGTTTTCCGCCACACACGTCGCAGGTAACATAGACGTCAGGAAGAAAGTGCATTTCGATCTTGATGGTACCGGCGCCCTGGCAGTTTTCGCAACGCCCCCCCTTCACATTGAAAGAGAATCTACCCGGTTTGTAGCCGCGTGCCCGCGCTTCCGGCAATCCCGCAAAGAGCTCCCGTATGTGCGTGAAGACACCCACATAGGTGGCGGGATTAGAACGAGGGGTACGTCCAATGGGGCTTTGGTCGATATTTATTACCTTGTCAATATGCTCTACCCCGGCTATGCGCTCATACGCTCCTTCTGCAATGTGAGATCGCGTCACACGGTTGGATAAAGCCGGAAACACCACGTCAGAGAGCAGGGAGGATTTGCCGCTGCCGGACACGCCGGTTATGACAATGAACGTGCCGAGCGGAAACGCAACGTCAATGCGCTTCAGATTATGCTCATGCACCGCCGTAAGAGAAAGTGCCTCCCCGTTTCCCTCCCTCCTGGACAGCGGCACATCAACCACGAGTTTTCCCGACAGATACTGGCCGGTCAGGCTGTGCGGGTTTTCCAGAATTTCGGTTACCGTTCCCTGTGCGACCACCTGTCCGCCGTGGACACCGGCCCCGGGGCCCAGGTCAACTATGTAATCCGCACTACGCAGTGTCTGTTCATCATGTTCGACAATGATAAGCGTGTTTCCGATGTCGCGCAGATGCCGCAGTGTCTTCAGAAGCCGCTCATTATCCCGTTGATGCAGCCCGATTGTGGGTTCATCCAGAATGTAAAGAACCCCGACCAGCGAGGATCCTATTTGAGTTGCCAGCCGTATACGCTGCGCTTCACCTCCGGAGAGTGTGGAAGCGGTACGCTCCAGGGTGAGATAATCCAGGCCGACACTCATCATGAAAGAGAGCCGCGACCGGATCTCTTTTAGAATCTCCCGGGTGATCTCCTGTTCAGTGTCTGACAGCGCCAGTCCCTCAAAAAAGCGGGATGCTTCTGTAACTGACATGACTGAAAGATCGTAAATGCTTGTATTGTAAACAAGAACTGCCAGCGCTTCCGGACGCAGTCGTTTTCCACCACACGCGGCGCACTCTTTCTGTGTCATGTAGGATTCAAGCCACTCTTTCACGCCCTCCGAGGTAGTGTCCGTGTATCGCCGCTTTAGGTCATCCAGCACACCGCGAAACGGCGCCTGATATTCAAACTTGCCGGTCTTATCTTTATTGACGTAGGTAATCTCTATTGGTTCCGCTGTGCCGTAGAGGATTGCCTTCATTACATGTTTCGGCAGCTGTTCAAGCGGCGTGTCCAGGCTGAAGCCGAGGTGATCTGCAAGTGACTGAAACCTGCTGTGATACCACGCCGCGTTTGGATTGTACGGCGCCACCCCGCCCTGGTTGAAAGAGAGGGAGCGGTCCGGCATCACTAGATCAGGATCAAACTCCAGAGTAATACCGAGGCCCGAGCACGCGGGGCATGCCCCAAAGGGACTGTTAAAGGAAAAGAGCCGCGGCTCAAGATCCGGAAAAACCAAATTGCTGTCCGGATACGCGTAATTTTCTGAAAACGCCTCCTCAATCTCTCCCGAATCACTACTGCGGAGCGCAATCACCATACCTGAGGACGTCTCTGCAGCCGTTTCGACTGCTTCTGCAATACGTTTTCTGTTCTCCGCACTTACCTTTACCCGATCCACCACAATCTCAATGCTGTGCTTCTTCTTGCGGTCAAGATCTATCTCTTCATCCAGTGGAACCACCGTTCCGTCAACACGGGCGCGGGCAAATCCCGCCTTACGGGCATCTTCAAGTATTTTCTGATGTTGCCCCTTTTTTCCCCTGACCACAGGCGAGAGAATCATGAGCCGGGTCCCTTCCGGATAGGCAAGAATTCGGTCTATGATCTCGTCAACGGTCTGTTTCTCTATTCGCTTGCCGCTCACCGGATCATGAGGAACGCCAATACGCGCAAAGAGTAGGCGGTAGTAGTCCCAAATTTCGGTTACCGTACCGACCGTTGAACGAGGATTTCGATTTGTTGTTTTCTGTTCTATCGATATTGCGGGGGAAAGCCCTTCAATATAGTCCAGATCAGGCTTGTCCATGCGGCCGAGAAATTGCCGCGCATACGCGGAAAGCGATTCCACATAGCGGCGCTGACCTTCTGCAAATATTGTATCAAATGCCAGGGACGACTTTCCTGATCCGCTGAGCCCTGAAACCACTATGAACGCGTCACGCGGCAATTCAAGATCGATATTCTTCAGGTTGTGTTCACGGGCGCCCTTGATGATGATTTTTTTCATATGGCTGTTGTGCGAGGCTTAGACTACGATATTGCCGCTTAATGTTCAATCAGGGGTTCCAGCCGCGGAGAAGCGAGACGGCTTGCCGCGCGTGACGCCCACGCCCCGGATTCCGGAGAATCACGAACCAGCGTCCATATCTCGCGCCACGTGGTAGATTCCGGGTCCTCTCCGTAGACCGCGGCAGCAAGATAGTAGAGATTCTCAAAAAGGTTTGTCTCACCCACGTAGGCACGGAGCGTGTCCCGGGAGAACGCGTCTGCAAAGAGAGTTCGCGCATCCTGAAACTGATATTCGGGTTCCTCCCGCCTGATTTCTCTCACCAGGGTTGAAAGGATCTTCAGACAGGCAAAGGTCATGTTCTCAAGCGCAGGGGTGTAGTTGCCCGTCCGAACATACTGGATGCCAAGAAGCGAGTTAGCCTGAAGCGACGTTTCTCCTTCCAGCCGGTAAAGCGTTACAAGCCGGTTCAGTCCGTCTGTAAGTATGGTTCGCCTCATTCCTGAACGCAGGGTATCGAATTTCTGTTCCGTATATTCCGGTTGTTCCGATGCAATGGATTCAAGCGTGTCGCTGTACTCTTTAAGTCGCCCCTGCTTTTCATAGACCCGGGCCAGCGAATACATTATTTCTATTCGGGACTCAGGAATCCGAAAGAACTTGCCGGCCTCAAGCGCCTCTTTGTACCGCCTGACCGCCAGGTCAAGAGATGATTCTGCTTCATAAACCATCCCCAGGCCCGCGGTAGCTTCCGGATATGGTGCGTCTTTGCCAATTGCTTCGCGAAAAAGGCGCAAAGCCTGCCCAAATTCTCTCTCCCGCAGCTGTGCGAGTCCCTTTTGATAGAGTACCCATCCCGGCTCCGAAGACGTAGCTTCCTGCGCGTACAGTCCCACCGTGCCTGCACCGGCCATCACGAGGAGAGAGATTCCAACACATACCAGAAGTTCTCGTCTCATTTCTATTAGACCCGGCTCCATTATCGGCGTGAAGGCGACTGTAAGCAAGAGGCTAAAAAAAGAGCCGGCTTATCACACCGACTCTTCTCTGACTGCGCGCCAATGGCGTATCACCGGGGTAACGTCAGCCAACAACCCCGAGGAGGAATACCATGACAAAGAGAGCCACCGTCTCTATCAGACCAAGCACCATGATGTAGTTACCGAATCCCTTTCCGGTTTCAGCCAGCGCGTCAGAGGCAACGGCACCAGCCTTTCCCTGGAACCAGGCGGAGAATCCCATTGCCGTTCCACCAAATACACCCGCGCCCAGAAGCAGACCTCCATCTATTCCGCCGCTTGCAGCAGTAGATAGAGCGTTCATGAGTATCAAGCCGTATATCGTCTGGGTAAGCGGCGCTCCGGCAAAAGCCATCAGCAAGAAAGGCGCTGGCTTATTCTCCGCAAAGCATTTTTTCCATGCGCCAACCGCTGCCATGCCGGCGCTTCCGGCACCAAGGGCCGATCCCACTGCAGCCAGCGCAAGGGCTGCACCAACTCCTATCAAACCAACGTTCATCACACTCTCCTTACTCCGATATATTACGAGCTTCTTGCTTGCTTTTGAAACGGCTTATATGAAACGCCGCTCCACTCCATTCCGAGGTGACTGGAAAACTCCAGCATGTTCAACCGAACGCCGTGCACAATTACGGCCAGTGCTCCCATCGCCAGATTCAGCGTGTGTCCAAGGAACAGGATGAGCACCGCTGCCACCATTCCAATTACCGTATCCGTTAGGCCGCTTGCCATGCTATTAAAGCTCTTTGCAATCTCTACAGAGGCAAGTCCAACTGCAAAGAGCCGGATGTAGGATATGATATCTGAAAAGGCGCTCACGCCATCAAGCGCGGTTGTTATGATATTTGCAATGCCCTTCAAAATTCCTTTGAAGAAATTGACGCCCGCCTCCTGCTGGCTCAATACGACTACAAGACCCATACCGGTCAGAATCATATAAACTGCAAATTCCGGCAAAGACTGACCGAGGACCACCGTAAGCACCAGGTAGTAGAGGCCAAGAACGGCAACCAGCCAGCCAAGCTGAGCAAACGCCTTAATTGCAGGTCTTTGCCGTATGCCGCGCATGAAGGTCCAGATGTGCGCAATGGATAGCTGTACGGTACCTATGACAAAACAGATCCACTGAATGACCTCCGCGCTGCGCGGATTAAAACTGGAAATTTGCGGCACTGCAAGACTGGAAAACGGCTCCATGTGGGCAAAGCCCTCATATCCAAACCACGTGCCGGTCACCGCCCCCCAGGCCACAGTGCACACACTTAACACTGTCATCAGAATAACGGCCTGAGAAATATGCCCGTTTTTCCGCATGGACTGTATCATCCCAAATATGGAGAAAAGGAGCAAAACCATGCCGTATCCACCGTCCCCAATGATCATGGCAAAGAAACCGGAAAAGAAGACCAAAAACGGAAAGCTGATATCAAGTTCATGATAGCCGGGGACAGTGCCAAGCAGATCAAAAACCGGCTGGATAATGCTCACTGCCTTTGGATTCTTGATCCTGGTGGGAACCGGGTCATCCGGATCGGGATCTCGAATGAACAGCCCCCAGCTTGACTCCGTGGCCGCCTGCCTGAGTGCGGCAAGCTCGCTCTCCGGAACGTAGCCGGTAAGAAAAGCAACCGGTTCAGCGCTTTCCATCCCTCCGCGTACCTGCTCAAAGGTAATCTCTTCATCTATTTCATCAACCGCGCGTTCCAGATTCCGCCGCTTTACGCTCAGGTGTGCAATCTTCTCCCTGGTTGCGGTTATCTCTGTGCGCGTTTGTTCTATATCCCGCTGCAACTCGGAAAGACTTTTGTCCGGAAGGACAACTGGCTGGATATCCAGGTGTTCTTCTCCCGGGAGATACGCCGCCGCAAAGAGCACAAGAGAAGAACTTTCGGCCACGGTAAAGATTCTCGCGCCATGAATAGCACGAAACTCCCTGGCAGGGAGCGCGTAAAGGCGAATTTCAACACCTTTGTTCTGAAGCATCTCCAGATCCGCCGGATCAAAGTCCCCCCACGGCCGTACGGACGTTTCCGCCCGTACCAGCTGGTCGAGGTCTTCCTGCAGCCCCCGCAGCCGTTCTCCAAGTTCCAGGACGGTACGCGCAGTCTGGAGCGAGCCTTCCCTGCTGTAGGATGCCGCGTTTTCACCGGGACGTTCCGACTCGTCTGAATCCTCAGGAGGGAACATGGTGCCGGCGCGTTCAAGGGTGCGCCGCTGCTGCTGCAGTTCGGCAAGTGTCTCGGTCTCTCGTGTCTCGACATTGACGTGCAGCACCCCGGCATCACGAAGTTGCGCGGTTGCTTCCTTGCGACGGGAATCGAGCACGATCACCGTTGCTTTTTTCATTCGTTCTATCATCGCACTATGAACCTTTTACGATGTTGCTCTTGGCAATCTTACCGCGTACCACCGCGGCAGTCTGCTGATCACCAAGATAGATGCGGATACGACGGATATTCTCCCTGGCTTCCGGGATCTTTACTTTCTCAAAAAGATTCACTCGCTGGGTAGTGATACGGAGTTCCTCCGCCACCAGTTTCTTCTGTTCCTGAAGCACTCTGATTTCTGCGTCCACCGCAATCTGTTCTTTCAAACGACGTACGGCCCTATCAACCCAGAGAGGATATTCGTACAAATCCCAGGGAATGTCTTCAAAGGTAATACGCTTGAATACCGGAATGTCTATTCCTGCAATATTGCCCGTCTCCGTCTCCAACTCCTTGATTACCACCAGGCGTTCAAGTTTCAGGTCCTCCCCAAACAGATCTACCCACGCTACAATATCATCGTGGATCGTGTCGCGCTCAGCAGCTTTCCTGGCTTCCTGGGCTTCAACCTGGCGGATAACCATCTGAAGCTGCTGCTTCTTCAGCATGAGCGTTGGAAGATAGCGCTGGAAACGCTTTAGAGAGTCCTTTTGTTTCTTCAGTTCGTTCTTGGTCAGCTTTACAGCAGCCATACGCCCTACGCTACTTCCTCTTGCCGCGGCCAGAATTCCTTGAGAAGCTCCGTTCGAAGTCCCGTTTCATCCGGCTTGAAACAATCGGCAAGGATGCGCCAGCCGCGGTCCAGCGCCTCCTCAAGCGGAATGTTAACGGCAAGTGACATCATGTCACTCTCAAAGATCTCCCCGTATTTGAGCAACTTGTCGTCCCACTCAGACATGCGAAAGCCCATTGACTTCTTTTCCAGTGATTCCTGATACGCTGCATAGAGCTGGATCATGCCGTCCATGAGTGCGCGGTGATCTTTGCGCGTGTTCTTGTTAACCATCTGTTTCAAACGGGACAGGGAGCCGAAGGGCTCAATACGCCCGTTACGCAGATAGTACTGCCCCTCGGTAATGTATCCCGTGTTGTCCGGGACCGGGTGCGTTACATCATCACCCGGCATGGTTGTCACTGCCAGAATGGTAATCGATCCCGCACCTTCAAAGTCCACCGCCTTTTCATACCGGGATGCGAGTTGACTGTACAGGTCCCCCGGATAACCGCGATTTGACGGCACCTGCTCCTGCGTGATGGCGATCTCTTTGAGGCTGTCGGCAAAGTTCGTCATATCCGTCAGGAGCACCAGCACTTTCTTTCCCTGAATTGCAAAGTTTTCCGCAATCGCCAGAGACGTGTCTGGAACCAGAAGACTTTCAACAATAGGATCTGAGGCGGTATGGACAAAGAAAATGGTGCGGGAAAGCGCTCCGCCTTCCTCCAGCGTGTCGCGAAAGTAGAGATAGTCATCATACTTCAGTCCGATGCCGCCCAGGATGATCAGGTCAACCTCCGCCTGCATGGCAATACGCGCTAAAAGCGGATTGTACGGCTCTCCGGAAACAGAGAAGATTGGGAGCTTTTGAGACTCAACCAGAGAATTAAACACATCGATCATGGGGATACCGGTTCTGATCATGTTGCGCGGAATAATCCGCTTGGCAGGATTCACCGACGGTCCGCCAATCTCTATGAGGTTCTCTTCCAGGGCAGGCCCATTGTCACGAGGCTGGCCGCTGCCGTCAAAGATCCGGCCCATGAGGTTTTCAGAAAAGGAGACTTGCATGGGGTGGCCCAGGAAGCGAACCTCGTCTCCGGTGGATACTCCACGTCCGCCGGCAAAGACCTGAAGGGAGACAGTCTCTCCGGAGAGCCGGATGACTTCAGCCATGGATGCACCGTGGCTTGAGCTTACAACGGCAAGGTCTCCGTATCTCACGTCATTTGCGGTAACCGTAATGACGCTACCGGAAATGGATTCAATTTTGCTGTATACTTTCCGCATCTTTCCCTGCCTCTAATTAGCGTTGCTTTCTTCCAGAAGCTGCTTTGCACCCGACTCATAGCCACTGCGCTTGTCATGGATAGACTTCAGGATCTGTTCTTCCAACCTGGTAAACTCGTCAGAATTCCATTCCGTACCGTTGTAGTCAAGAAACTGCTGTCTCAGCCCGTTGAAATAGGTTCTGGCCTCTTCCTTGGTGCTGAGATCCAGCGTTGCACTCAGCAGCTCAAGCAAAACGTTAAACACGTGGCGTTGCCGTTCAATACTGACCGCCGCATCCACCGGATCAAACGCGTTCTGCTGCAGATAGACTGCATCGAGGAACTCACTTTTCATGTTCACAATGTAGTCTGCCGTGCTGGTTCCTTCCTCTCCGACCACCTTCATCATCTGGCCAACTTCGTTTCCGCGGAAGAGAATCTCCCGCGCATAAGAGGTTTTGCGATCATCCACTATGCCGGGATACTTGCTCCAGCTTTCCAGAGGGTCAATTGAGGGATACTTGCGCGCGTCAGAACGTTCACGTGAAAGACCATGAAACGCGCCAACAACCTTCAGCGTTGCCTGGGTGACCGGCTCTTCAAAGTTACCACCGGCAGGACTTACTGTTCCACCAATAGTAACCGAACCGGTATTTCCGTCACGAAGCCTCACCACTCCGGCGCGCTCGTAAAATCCCGCAATGGTTGACTCAAGATAGGCCGGAAATGCCTCTTCACCCGGTATTTCCTCCAGGCGCCCCGACATCTCACGCATGGCCTGCGCCCAGCGCGACGTGGAATCTGCAAGCAAGAGCACGTTCAAGCCCATTTGCCGGTAGTACTCTGCCAGGGTCACGCCGGTGTATACCGAAGCTTCACGCGCGGCAACCGGCATGGAACTGGTATTGACTATAATGACAGTGCGCTCCATGAGCGTCCGTCCCGTCCGGGGGTCAATCAATTCCGGAAACTCTTTCAAGGTTTCCACAACCTCACCGGCCCGCTCCCCGCAGGCGGCAATAATAACTATGTCCACTTCCGCGTTGCGGCTGGTGATCTGCTGGAGCACGGTCTTGCCGGCGCCAAACGGACCGGGAATACAGTACGTGCCTCCCCGCGCAACCGGGATGAAGGTGTCAATGATCCGTACTTTGGTAACCATCGGCTCGGTCGGCTTTAGGCGCTCCGCATAGCAGTCAACCGCACGCTTCACCGGCCATTCAAACCGCATGGTCACCTTGTGTACGTTACCACGGGAGTCTTCAAGCTCCGCCACCGTCTCATCTACCGAGTAAGATCCCGCCGGCGCGACGCTCTTTACCGTGTAGGTATCAAGGAAATTGAACGGAACCATGATGCGGTGTGTGAAAATGCCTTCCGGGACGGTGCCCAGAGTATCTGCACGCACTACCGTATCACCTTGCTCGGCTACGGGGGTGAACTCCCATTTTTGCTTGCCTTCCAGCGCTTCCAGGTAGACACCGCGTTCAAGAAAAAATCCGCATTGCTCGGCGAGCTCCGGGAGCGGATTCTGCAGCCCATCGTACACCTTGCCAAGGAGGCCCGGTCCCAATGATACTGCCAGCAGCTCCTGCGTGAACTCGACGGGGTCCCCAATACCAATACCGCGGGTCATTTCAAACACCTGAAGTTCGGCGTTCTTCCCGCGGATCCGAATGACTTCTGACTTCAGCCGCTTATCACCGAGGACGACGTAGCCAACCTCGTTCAGCGCAACCTCGCCGTCAACCTCAACAGTAAGCATGTTGCCATTGACGCCGATGACCTTGCCTGTCGTTCCTGCCATGTATCGCTCTCCAATTCTAATCTTCCGTGTTATAGAAATCGTTCAGTATTGTCTCATACGTGTCCTGAAATATTTTCAGGCCCGCTTCGCGATCAAACCTGTCTTTCCGCCACAAAAGCTGCAGTTTCAGGTAGTAGAGACAGATACGTTCAATGTCAAAAAAGTGTCCCACTTCAAGCTGTTCCAACACAGACCATCTGAACGCAGACAGCAGTTCCTCCGCCCGCAGCGGAGAATCATGGTTGAACGCACTCAAAGCCGTTTCTGCAACCTGCCAGAGCTCACTCCAATCCCTCCCGTCTCCGTCACGTTTGACGTAGGATTGTGGGTCCATTTCCAGTGCTCCTGCACGCAGTCGGGCAAGTTCATTCCGAAGTCCCGCATCAGTGTGCTGCCAGCTCCGATGAACAGGTGTGGGAGGTACCTGCCCCGGATTGGCTGCCAGCGTTGTAGCATGCAGTATCGCCATATCACGAGAACTCAGGCGGGCAGCCGCCATGCCAAGGAATGTTTCCTCTTCCAGTGGCGCATTTCCGTCAAAATAGAGGTATGGAAGTGATGATACCAGGTAGTAATATTGACTCACCGTTTACAATGCTCCTGTGGCCCGACCGGTCAACCCTGCTCCCCGGCCGCTTCCTGGAGAATATCAGAGAGACGCGGATTGAGGTAGCGGGCCAGTACCGTAGCTACTCCCTCCGCCGAAAAGTCGTAGTACGCAGCGCCGTCCTTCTCAGCAATGCGAAAACCGGCGTCAAGGTCATTAAAGGGCTTGAGAGTGAGTCCCGCCTGCAACTGATCTGAAAGTTTCTTCCGCAACCCTGCTTCAATCTGTGAAAGCTGCTCTTGCGGAAGCAGCACTTCCAGCTCGCCAGCTTCATTTCCAGCCCATGAGGAGATCAGAGTTACTATTGCCTCTTCCATAACGGAGGATTTCATAGCGTCCCGGGTGGATGTTGCAACCACGGAGTCAAAAAGGTTGGTAATGCGTGACTCGAGATTGAGCAGAAGGTCGCGCCCCGCCTGCTTGAGTGCCTCACGTCCGCTTTGCTCGTGCCGCGCAGCCTCCCGTTTGGCGTTCTCAACTATTTCAGCAGCACGTTTCTCCGCTGCTCCGGTGATCTCAGCCGCTTGATCCTCAGCTTTCTGAATAATCTCGGCAGATTGCTTTTCAGCGCTCTGCACGCCTTCGCTTTTTATAGTATCGATTATTTCCTTGAGTTGGGCATCCATACCGGTGTTCCTCTTCTCTCCATTATAGTCTCTACGATATACGTAGGCTTCATTCTATCCAGAATGATCTATTTCATCAAGCAGTCACAAGCTGCCAAGCGATAGGTTCCCGTGAATCTTGAACACCGTTCCATCCCGGTCCACCTGAAGTGTTCGTTCCGGAAAGTAGACCCCAAGGAGTTCTTCTATCCGGGAAGCCGCGTCCTGCAAAATGGCTTCTCTCTTCTCTTCATGAACAGGCGCAAGCGTTATCATCTCCACCTGGATTACGTACCCCTTACCAAGGGAGCTTCCAAATCCGGGAGAAAAACTTGCCCCCACGTTGAACAATCCGTCATGTTCCGGATTGGACGTGCTTCCCGTCTCTGCCCGCGCCGGATGAAGGGGATAAAGGCCTCCGTAACGCTCTTCAAGGTAGGCGTCCACCTCATCAAAGAGCTTCTTCAGCCGTTTTTCAAATTCCACCAATTTTGGATGCCTCATGGGCGTAATGTACTATTTTTGCCAGTGAATCTCCCAATCCACCGCATCCCGCGTTTTCACCAGGTCGGCCAGCCGGAGCGTGATACGCGCAGTCCGCTTATCTTTAGAGATGGTGCCGTCTGAAACCTGAGTGACCGTGCGCGGAGCGTGAACGCTGAGGGAAAGCGAGTCGTCTCCCAGAAAGTCCTGGAAAAACTGCTCTGTCTGAGCACTCACCGGCTGTTCCATCCCGTCAAATATGCGCTGCCGGTAGGTTACCTCACTCCCAGAGTCCGAAATGGAAATTGCCGTTCTCCCCGGTGCATAAAAACTATTTAGCGCGTCAAGAGTGGCAAATTTCAGTTTGGCCGTTATGCGCGTGCTGTTTCCCGACTCAGATGTTGAGTACGATGTCAGCTCCAACCCGGGTACAAGCGCCGCACTCCGCTGGAAATCCTCATGGCTGACCGGAAGCGGCCAGAGAGATGGGTCTTTGTCAAAACTGCCTGTTGAAAGCAATTCGGTGTCAATGGAATAGTCAATTCCTATGGTTCCGGACTGGTCAGAAGCCAGATCAATCCGTGCCTCGGTGTCCAGGCAGGCTGCGAGAGAAAGCACAGCTGCAGCAATAAATAGTAGCTTCTTCATTTCTATTACGGTCCTCACCTATCTGCGCATGGTAGCCCGAAGCTCCTTACCCTTTCAAGTAGACGACCGTCTTTCCAAATCCGCCTTCTTCAGGGGCGGCGAACTGATAACTGGAAACGTTCTCTGCGTCAGCCAGACAATCTCGCACGCCGCGCTGAAGCACGCCCTCACCTTTTCCGTGAATGATACTGAATACCGTAAGGCCGCTCACCGCGGCATCTTCTATTTGCCTTCGTAGCGCCTGCACCGCCTCTTCAAGCCGCATACCGCGGACATCAAGCTCCATCGCAGGCCTTGCTCGGGAAATTTCGGAGTCGTACTGCACCTGAACGCCGCTCCCGGCTCCCGGAGGAGCATCTCCCACCGGTTCCATCTCTTCTTCGGCAACAGTGACCTTTAGAGAACCGGTGGCAACCACCCAGCTCCCCGCTTTTGCCCGGCGTTGTATCACGCCGTGCTTTCTTGATCCTGAGAGCAGCACCTCCATCCCCGGCGCAAAAGCGGCTTCCCGCTTCTGCGGCACTGTACGGCGCGCCCGCTGTGTCTCCTCCTGTTTGCTCACCTCGCGCCGCTCCGACTCTACGCGCTGAGAAAGATCGTCCAGAAATGCGCGGGCGCTGCGCGTTTTCTCCCGCGTCAACTCCCCTTCCCGCAGCTCGCGCACCAGGTTTTCAAGTTGTTTCCTCGCGTCACCGGCAAGGCGTGAGAGTTCTTCAACACCCTGACGCCGTACTCGCAATGCTTCTTCAGCAAGTTCCTCTTCGCGTTTGCGGACGGCTTCCTCTTCCTGTCGCAGACGCACACGGCGGGCGTGCTGCTTCCGTTCTTCCTTCCGCAGGCGTCGGCTTCTTTTTCCCAGCTCGTTAATGAGTCCTGCGGCATCACTTTGCTCTTCGCTCAGGTAGTGCTGCGCGCGTTCTATGATGTGCGGCGGGATGCCGTTTTGCGACGCTACCGATATGGCGTGGCTCGATCCCGGCACGCCGGTGAGCAGATGGTAGGTTGGAGCAAGACGCCTGCGGTCAAACTCCACGGATGCGTTCTCCGCCCCGTCACGCGTATACCCGTATGCCTTGAGCAGACCATGGTGGGAGGTTACCAGCGTAAGACAACCACGCTCATAGAAAGTATCAAGAATGCTCATCGCAAGTGCCGCACCCTCTTCCGGGTCCGTTCCCGCCCCAAGCTCGTCCAGAAGGACCAGCGCATCCGGATCCGACTGCTTCATGATACGCGAAATGTTCTTCATATGACCTGAAAAGGTTGAAAGGGATTGTTCAATAGACTGTTCATCCCCAATGTCTGCATAAACGCCGCTGAAAACGGGGATGACGCTCCCAGCGTCCGCAGGAATCTCCATGCAAAACTGGTGCATCAAGGCAAGCAACCCGACAGTCTTCAGCGCTACGGTTTTCCCCCCTGTATTGGGTCCGGTAATGATGAGCGTGGTGGTGCCGGGTTCAAGGCGCACGGATATGGGAACTGCCTTCTTTCCCAGAAGCGGATGGCGTGCCCCGGACAGATACAATCCGTTGCCGTCCTCCCGAACGGGCGCACAATCATGGATAACAGCGTAGCGGCCGCGTGCGTAGAGCGTATCAAGGTAGGCAACCTGCGCTTCCAGTTGCGTAAGAACCGAAAGGTCGGAACGGAGCGTTCCGCTCAGCTCCCGCAGGATACGGGTGAGTTCCTGCTGATACCGATGTTCGTTTTCCCTGATAGCGTTGTTTTTTGCCACAATGTCTGCCGGTTCGATGAACACGGTAGTGCCGGTGGAAGATATTTCGTGCACAACACCCTGTATGCGATTCTTGTAATTAGCATGCAGCGGCAGGACTACTCTGCCGTCCCGGAGAGCCGGTGCATTGGAGGTCCAGTACTGTTCCTTTCCCGGCTCCTGTAAATATGCCGCTGCGGAACGCTGAACCTCCTGCTGCAGGTCGCGCACCGCCTTGCGCAGCTTCTTGAGTTCCGGGATCTCCCCCTCTTTGACCGTACCCACTTCATCGACAACCCGGAAGACCGCTTTCCACACATGCTTCACGTCAGGCAGCTCCCGCGCAAGCGCGGAGAGCCCCTCTGCCTCTTCAGAACTGCGCAGAGAACCTTGAAGTGTGCCGGCACTACGGCAGAAAAGCCCAACCGCCGCCAGATCTTCCGGTTCAAGGACGCTCCCTTCTTTTTCAAGCACCTGGAGCGCGGAGGAGATCTCCGGAAAGCGGAGAGAAGACACATCGTACTCACCGGAAAGCAGAGACCGGAACTCTCCTGCCAGGCCGACCTGGTGTGAGATCTCCGCTCTGTCAAATAAAAATCCGCTCTCGTCCAGACGCGACTGGCCGGCCGCACTCAAGCTGTATTGGACGAGCTCTTCGCGAATTGCCGCAAATTCCAGTAGCGCAAGCGTGTGTTCGTTCATTTTGAAAAGTCTCCCGCGAGCCTCCTTGAGAGCTCGCGATCCTGAAGAATGCCCAGGTAACTGGTGTAACGGTCCGGATGAATGCGCCCTGTTTCCGCGGCATCCCGGACGGCACACGCCGGTTCGTGAACGTGTGTACAGCCGGGAAAAGGACACCCGGCGTCATAGCGGCGGAACTCAACAAACGCGGATGCTATCTCACGGGGAGTTCGCGGATATAAGTCTATTTCCCTGATTCCCGGCGTGTCAATCACCGCGAGTTCATCCAACTCAAAGAGCGCTGCTACGTTGGTCACGTGGCGCCCCCGGTTGTATTTGGACGATATCCCCCCGGTGCGCTGCTCCGCCCCCGGGAAAAGCGCGTTCAAGATGGTGGACTTCCCCGCCCCGGACTGGCCAATAAACGCCACCCGCTTTCCCTTCACCGTAGTGGCGAGCGCCGCTATCCCTCGGCCGTCTCTTGCCGAAGTTCGGATAACGGTGTATCCAAGATCTTCATACCACCGGATCCTCCGCTCTGTTTCATTGTCAGGTCCCTGGTCAATTTTGTTGAGCACCACCATAAACGGCACATGCTCGAGTTCACAGATTGCGCCGACGCGGTCTGCAAAGCGTGGCCGAAACGGCGGCGAGTGTGCTGAGACGATGCAGAGGACGGCATCGAGGTTTGCTGCAATGGTCTGTACGCTTTGCCTCTTTCGGTTCCACCGCACAAAGCGGTTGGCCCGTTGGTCGCGTGCAGTGATCATGGCGCTCCGGGCAATCCTGTCCACACTCTCAAGCAGGACTACGTCTCCGGGCGAGAGAACGTTGTACTCGTCCGGCGCGTCTTTCAGCTTTTTCCCTTTAATGCGGCACTCCAGGCGGGTCTCCCCCACGCGCACGGTGAAAATATTGTTCATGCCAAAAACCACGGTGCCTCTGGTCTCACTCACAACGTGCCCGCCAGCTCCAGGCCGTACCGTGCGGCAAAGTCCAGGTACATGGTGCCGCCCGCGGCGCCGTCGGTAACGTAGAGCGCGTGGCGTGGCGTCTCTGAATTTTTCTCATCCAGCTCCTCAACAATTCGCGCTACCTGCCGCGCCACGCCTTCCACTGAATCTATGATTGTGATTCCGTCTCCCAGCTCTTCTTCGAGTTCCTTCCTGAGGTGAATAAAGTGAGTGCAGCCAAGGACCACCGTGTCCACTCCTCGCTCCCGCAGCTCGCCCGCGGCGGCACGAACCACACGCCGGCGTTCTTCCAGAGAAGCAGTCAGCAGCCGCCGTTCCACAAATGAAACCAGACCGCCCGCTGCCACCGAGGCAACCTTACAGCTGCTCGCGTGGTCTCTTATCAGAGCGGCAAGGTAGCGGTCCTGGACGGTGCGCGAGGTGGCGAGCACACCAATGTGACCGCTTGCGCTGGCTGCCGCCGCGGGTTTAACGGCCGGCACCACGCCCACAAAGGGCACCGAAAAACGTTTCCGCAGGGATGAAAGCGCCGCCACACTTGCCGTATTGCACGCAAGGACTATCACCTTGGGGCCGATGGTGGCCATAAGACGCTCGACTACGCCGGTTACGGCAGCCTTTACCTGGGAAACGCTCTTTTCACCGTAGGGGAAGTTTGCGCTGTCGGCCACGTAGATGGTTGACTCAGCAGGCAGGAGCGCGCGCGCAGCGGATAGGTACGGGAGTCCGCCAATACCTGAGTCAACAAAGGCAATGGGTTGCTTAGCCATCTCCAAACAGATTCTGAAAATTCTTCCTGGCGTCTTCTGCCTTGCCCCCGCCGTCCGTCGCGCCGCCGGATGTGACTTTTGAGAGGCTGAAATAGTCGCAGAAGTTGGCCCGGTCCTTGTCACGGACCGGTTCCGGGATGGTTTCACGGCATTGCCAGTGAGCACCCGGATCATAGAAGCGGCAATTCAGGCAGACACGCAGATCCTTCCCGCAGGACGGACAGACCGATTGCCGCATGACCGAACGGGGATTTTCGATAGGCGTTCCACACGCATGACACACAGCCATAGCGGTATGATAGCGCGGAATGCAAACAGGGGCAATATCGAAATGACTGCTTGATTTCTGCTCCGCGGCAGGTTACGCTGACATATGTTTCCATCCACAACGTGCCGGCACAACGGTTGCGGGCGCATTGCGCTGTCCAACTCAGACTGGTGCAGTGAACATCTTCCGGACGTGGAAGCACATTATGCCTGGCTTAAAAGTCATCTGGAAGCGACTCACGTTTTCATTGATCTTGATGTGGCCGGGTTAACGCTTTCAGACCTTGATCTTTCCGGCAAGGAGTTCCGCACTTCCCGATTTTCCGGCACACGATTTTCAAACTGCAATTTTGCAAACGCTACTTTCTACATGTGCTTTTTTGACGGCTCAGTTCACTGCGGCACCCGCTTTACCTCAACGGAAATGCAAAACTGTGTCTTTGGCTGCGCACAGCTGATTAAGTGCGACTTTTCCGGCTCCAACATTATCCAGATGAACTTCAACGGCTCAACGTGTGAGCAAACGAGCTTCAGTGACTCTGACCTGCTTCACTCGCGCTTTATAGCGTCCAGCCTGACAGACGTTGATTTTGTAAATTGCAATCTGAAAGAGGTGCTGTACCGGGATTCTATCAGAACACGCGTCAATTTTAAGTATTCAAACGATGAAGACGCCCATTTTGATCTTCCTGAGGTAGTGCGATGAAGGTTTACACGCACTACACTGTTGCCTCCCTTTCAAACACCTATCTCATTGGGCCCGATCATGGCGGGGAAGCTATCCTGGTTGATCCGGGGAGTTTTGATGGGCGCTTACTTGAACTCATTGAAGGTAACAAGTACTACCTTTCACACATTCTCATTACCCACGTAGAAGAAAATCACGTTTCCGGACTAAAGACGCTTAAGAAGATATATGACGCGGAAATCCACGCGGCTGGCACGCGCCAGCTTTACTCGTTTCCTTGCGCCCCCGTACAGAGCGGGCAGACCGTGAAGTTGGGGGAATTTGATGTAGAGGCTATCGGGGTCCCCGCCCACACGCGCGACTCTCTCATGTATCGTATTGGCCACATGATCTTTGCCGGTGACGTGTTCAGCGCAGGTGTTGTGGGGGATGTGCCCAATCCGTATGCACGGGCACTTTTGGTGGAAACCGTGCGCGAGCAATTGCACGATTTCCCGCCCCATACCGTCATATTTCCGTGTCACGGTCCTCCAACCACGTGGGCAATAGAACGCGCATCAAATCCGGATATTACCTCTTCTGCAGGTGATGAAGGAGCGCAAGCGTCTCTGTGACGCGTCGCGGAATTGGGGCGGAAAACGTTGTCGGGACCTCTTCCCCGGGAAGCACAATACGCAGCTTGTACGCGTGCAGCATGAGTCCCGCGTCAGGAAACAGTTGATCTTTCCGTCCGTAGAGCGGGTCACCAAGGATAGGACATCCCGCGCTCTGCATGTGAACGCGTATCTGGTGCGTCCGTCCGGTACTGGGATGCAGCACCACCAGTGCGTGCGTCCCAAAGCATTTCACCATCCGGTACGCGGTTTCAGATCTCCTTCCATCTGTGTCAGTAAGTTCAAAGCGCTTGCGGTTATGCGGATCGCGACGCAGGAGTCCCTGGATGACGCCTTGCCCATGCCGGGGACAGCCTTTTACAATGGCCAAATACGTCTTCTCCGCGCGCTTCTTTCTGAACTGTCCGGCAAGAAACTCCTGCGCCCGGGGATCCTTTGCGGCAATGAGCACCCCTGATGTATCCTTGTCCAGCCGGTGCACAATGCCCGGCCTGACCCGATCGCCTTCAAACGCTTTTCCCATTTCCTGAAAGCGGTAGAGGAGCCCCTGCACCACGGTACCGTTCCAGTTGCCCGCCCCCGGGTGAACCACCACGCCGGCGCGCTTGTTTATCACAACCACCTGTTCATTTTCAAAGAGGATTTCCAGGTCGATATTTTCAGGCTGAAGTCTGCTCTCTTCCGGTTCTTCAAAGGATACTTCAAGGACGTCTCCGGGATGAACGCGACGAGAGAGTTTTGCGTCCCGGCCGTTCACGGACACGCTCACATTGCGCAACCGGATTTGACTGCGGCTGAACAGGTCCATCTGTTCAGAAAGGTAGCGGTCAACGCGAATTCCGTTCTCTGCTTCTTCTCCAACATTCACATCTACCCGTTCACGTCCGCTCATTTCTTTGTGTTCCGTGTCTCACGCTTTCCGAGCGCGTAATCAATGAGGGCAACAATGACAGAGACTCCCAGGCTTCCAAGTACTACGCCAATGCGTTCAGATTCAGTCAGCGGCTGTGTGCCGCCAGGAGAAAAGAGGCCGGGCGCATAATCCATATTGAAAGAGCCTGCTTCAATGCTCTTCTGCCCGAACCGGTAGACCTGGTAGCCAAAGTTTGTGAAAAAGAGCGCAAGCGGAAATACACCCAGTGTGATTATCTCTCCGCGGCGCAGATCCAGTGCCCAGCCGGGAAACTCTTCCGGGGAGTAGGGGGCCGGCGTAGCCGCATCCGCGACGGACGGCGTACTCTGCTGACCCCATGCAGTGGCACAGATGAGGAAAAAGAGGATTACGGCCGCTACTGTTCTGGCGTGTGCCGCTTTCACTCATACCCCCTTGAGCCAAAAAGCGCGGTGCCGATACGAAGAAGAGTTGCGCCTTCCTCCACAGCAATGTGATAGTCATTGCTCATACCCATTGAAAGTGTATCCAGCGACAATGCCGGATAGCGCTGACCAAGGTACTTGTAGACCTCCGCCAGGGCTCGAAAGCTGTCTCTTATTTTGACTTGATCACTCGTGAACGGCCCCACGGTCATGAGTCCCCGTATGTTTAGATGCGGAAACTCCCTGATTTGCTTGACCGCTTCTTCCAGTTCGTCTCTTGACCGGAATCCCTCTTTGCTCTGTTCACCGCTGGTATTGAGCTCCAGCAGAATGTCAAGGACAATATCACGGGAGGCGCACTGCGCGTTCAACGCCGCCGCGGTTTCTACCCTGTCAATGGATTCCACCATGGAAAAGAAAGAGGGAACGTGCTTTGCCTTATTGCGCTGCAAATGTCCAATGAGATGGAGTTCTATTCCTTCCGGACGCTCCGCGTACTTAGAAAGCGCTTCTTGAACGCGGTTTTCACCGAAAAAGCGAATGCCCGCCTCATACGCCCGCCGGACCACCTCACCGGGATGGTTCTTGGTGACCGCCATGAGAGTGACCTCTGACCGGTCTCTCCCAACCTTTGCGGCGTGCTTGGCAACACGTTGTTCAATTTTGACCAGTCGTGATGAGAGATTGTCTTCCACACGCAGATAGTAGCAGAAATGCCCTCCCAGGTTAATACGCCCGCGCCAGGCGATGTTGACTTTGTCGTGCTTCTCGAGTAATTTCATGCTATCCCACGGTGCTGTTGCACTAAAACTCTAGAGGCATCCAATTATGAGCGATATGTTGTGGTCCCAACGACAAAAGTCCACATGGAGAACCAAAGTAGGTCTGGCTGAAATGCTGAAAGGCGGCGTCATTATGGACGTCACCAACGCAGAACAGGCCAAGATAGCTCAGGAAGCCGGCGCGCAGGCCGTCATGGCGCTCGAGCGCGTTCCTGCGGACATACGTGCTCATGGCGGCGTGGCCCGCATGAGTGATCCCAAAATTATTCAGGAAATTCAGGAATCAGTGACTATTCCCGTCATGGCAAAGTGCAGGATAGGCCACTTTGTTGAGGCGCAAATACTCCAGGCTCTTGGGGTCGATTTTATTGACGAAAGCGAAGTCCTCACTCCCGCGGATGACAATTACCACGTAAACAAGCACGATTATCGCATTCCATTTGTCTGCGGTTGCCGCGATCTTGGAGAAGCGCTTCGCCGCATTGGCGAGGGCGCGGCAATGATCCGGACCAAAGGTGAAGCGGGCACCGGTGATATAGTAGAAGCGGTTCGCCACATGCGCAGCGTCACGGACGGCATGCGGCGGCTTCAAAACCTCCCTGAAGAAGAGCTCATGAGCGCCGCCAAGGAACTCGGCGCCCCCTATGACCTGGTGGTGGAAGTTGCGCACACGGGAAAACTCCCGGTTCCCAATTTCTCCGCCGGCGGTGTGGCAACACCTGCTGATGCAGCGCTCATGATGCAGCTTGGCGCGGAAGCCGTTTTTGTTGGTTCGGGAATATTCAAATCCAACAATCCCGCCCGCAGGGCACGCGCTATTGTTGACGCCGTGGCCTACTACAAGGACCCGGAAAAGCTGGCCCAGATTTCACGGGATCTTGGCGAAGCCATGGTGGGCATTAACGTCAGCAGCATGCAGGAAGCAGACCGGATAGCTGTCCGGGGGTGGTAATCCAAGCGTGCCACGCCTCGGTGTTCTTGTTTTCCAGGGTGATTTTGAAAAACACCTCCTGTTGCTTCGCAGGATGGGCGTAAGCGCGGTAGAGGTGCGGCGTCCGGATGAACTTGATCAAATTGACGGGCTGATTATTCCCGGCGGCGAGAGTACCACAATCGGAATGCTCATGGAGCGGTTCGGGCTTTTGACCGGAGTTACCGAGCGGGCAAAAACCGGGCTGGCCGTCATGGGCACCTGCGCGGGAGCCATCCTGCTTGCCACCGATATTCTTGCGAGCACCCAGCCTCGTCTCAATTTGATAGACATGACAATTGAACGCAATGCATACGGACGGCAAATAGAGAGCTTTGAAACGGAACTTGCGGTGTCTCCGCTTCTACAGTCTCAGGAACGCTCCGCCGGCGAGCCAGAAGAAGCGCTGCGAGGCGTCTTTATCCGCGCACCGGTCATTAGGCGTGCAGGGGAAAACACCAGGATACTCGCCTCATATGAAGGAAATCCCGTAGTGGTCACTCACGGCCGCCATCTTGCCTGCACATTCCATCCTGAACTGGCCGGAGACGAGCGCGTACACCGATATTTTGTCCGCATGCTGGAACGCAGTACAATTAAAAAGTAGATCGTGTCCAGTCCATCCCGCCCGGTTATCCCGTCCGCTGCAGATTGTACTGAAGTAATTCCAGAAGCAGGGAGCGGTGAGCCGTTGAAGTCACATCGAGTCGGTCAATTATTTCTCGAGCCCGCGTGACGTGCGTCTGCACTATTTCATCAATTTCCCGGCGAACGCCCAGTTCTTCAACCTGAGCACGAACAAATTCAACGTCCTTTTCTGTGACCGCTTTCTTTCCAAAGCGCGCGGCCAGACGCTCGCGTGTTTGAGTTGGCGCCCGCTCAAATAGAAGCTGACGGAAGATGGTCTTCTTGTTTTCCTGTATGTCTGATCCCACGGGCTTTCCAATTGCGTCCTGGCTGCCGAAGAGGCCTAGCTCATCGTCTTTGACCTGAAAAATGATGCCCAGGTGCTCTCCCAGGTTGCTCATAGCATCAAGCACATGCTGAGGCTGTACGGCAAGCATGGCGCCCGCTTCCAGTGGAAGCGAGAAGGTGTAGCGCCCGGTCTTGTAGCGGTAGAGATGTACCACCTCATCTGCAGTTACGGCGTGCGGCGAGGAACCGTTGTAAATATCCTCCATTTGCGCAAGACCCACCGAGGTGATTTCCCGCGAAAAGAGGATGAGCAGGCGCCGGACCAGGCTAACATCCGCTTCAAGCGCGGCAAGCATTTCAAAGGCGATGGAATACGCAATATCGCCAACGCAAATACCCATGGATTCGCCAAAGTGGGCTGAATCAGTCATGTTCTCAGTTGAGGCCAGCACCGCGTACTGCCGGTGAAGAGACGGCCCGCCGCGTCGAACTTCGTCCCGGTCCATAATATCGTCATGAGCCAGGAGAAAGCTCTGAATGAGTTCCATGGCCGATGCAACCTGGACGGTGGTCTCAGATCGCGCAACGCCAAACAGTTCACTACCGAGCACAACCAGTGCTCCCCGAATCATCTTCCCGCGGGCGGTGTATTCCATAAGCCGCTGTGGTACGTCGCCGCTCCATCTGTTCACGTAACCGTAGTCGCGCGCAGTGCCGGTCAAAATGCCGGACAGGTGTTTGGCTATGGCTTTTTTTTGCGAAGCAATGTAGTTAAACAAAAGTGTTTACTCCTTCGCCGCTGCCTTCGGGCTCACCGGGAAACGCAGGATCGGCGTGGTTTCATTGTAAGACGGTACATGACGAGCGAGCTCCTTGCAATCCTTCCGGTCTTCACGCACCCGGGAGTATTATTCACAGGAGCTCCTCGGTCATTTTTGCTGCAGTCACTTCGGATGATATGAACTTCATCGGAACACCAATTCCCGGATGAGTGTATTGACCTGAAAAGTAGAGGTTACTCACCTTTTTACTTTTGCCTGCCGGGCGGAAGGCCGCGGTCTGGAAGAGCGTATGCGCAATTCCCAGCGCGGTTCCACGGTAGGCGTTGTAGTCCCGGGAATAGTCCCGCTGCGAGTAAATTCTGCAAACGCTGACCGCGCCCCGAATTGATTCACCGGTAAGCTTTTCAAAGTGATCAATAAATCTTTTCTGCGCAGGTGTTGCGAACTTCATCAGAGTCTTCCGGCGCGACGGCGGGATCATCAAACGAGGCGCAGCTGACGTAGCAGGAGGGGTCCTCTGGCCATGACGGCTTGCGGAATATTGCGTCAAAATGTGCTTCCCACGGATCACTGAAATAGAAATTGTGATGTGCCAGAGATGAGAGCTTCTTCCGTAATCCCAGATAGACAACGAACATGGCAGGCGCAAGCACCCGTTTTTCCAGTATGTTGCCGGATAGCTTCTATAGGGCGCCTCGAGCAGTTCCAGCTCCGCGTGGGCGTAGTCCGCGTTTATCAATGCGGCGTCACACGGATAGTTTCCCTTCTCCGTGACCACGCTCGCTACCTTGCCCCGTTCTACCTCTATGTGTTTCACTTCTTCACCCAGTTTGATATTCACGTCCATTTCACGCACCAGACGGACAACGCCTCCTTCAAGCTCGCCCATCCCGCCGCGGAGAAACCAGACCCCCAGATTCAGGTCTACATGTGACACGATTGAATAGAGAGCCGGTGCGTTACTCGGACTCGAGCCAAGGAAGACCATGGCATACTGCAATATTTGGCGAGCTCGCCGATCTGTAAAATACTTCCTTACAAAGCGATCCAGAAATGAGAAGACGTTCAGCCGTGCGCCTTCAATTTTTACTCGCCGGTTGAGAAACTCATAAACCGTACGGTTGTCACGGTAGAGGAACTCCCGCATCGCCACGTCGCACTCGTATTCAGTCTGCGCGAGATAGCGACGGAGCTTCTCGGCGCCGCCAGGTTCGAACGACACAAATATCGCTTCAGTGCGGGACATGTCCCCGGTTATGTCAACGGAATCCCCGGGGCCAAAAAACACGCGATAGTACGGGTCAAGCTTCTGTAACTTGTAGTAGCTTTCACGCCTTTTTTCAAACAGCGGGAAGAACCGTTCCAATACTTCCCGCATAAGGTACCACGACAGCCCCGTATCATTCACGCCGCCGGTGAGAGATTCAACTGCGGCCGGTTCAAACTTCAAATTATGTTAATATGTAGAATAATAATGTAAATAGAGAACTTCAAGAAAAATCGAAAGAGAGAACGCAATAGCTGCCGTGACAGCACCAGCTACGGGCAGAAGAAACGCGCCGCCAAACATGACCACGGCAAGGGTTGTGCTGTTCAGCATAACCGCCCGCGTGATGGTGCGTGTATGGCGGCGTTTCACCAGTATTCCGCGGTAGAGAGAGACAAAGACAAAGAATGTGGGAAAGAGTGTAACAATTGCGAGCGGAAGATGTACCATTTCTATGAGCCGCGGCGTGAGTCCGGCAACCCCGCCGAACCAGAGCCGCCACACCGGCGTAAGAACAACCAGCCAGAACGTCAGGAGAAGCAAGCCTGCCAGAGCGTAAGAGAAGCGTTTAATTACAACCAAATCTTCTTCGCGGCGGTAAAGCGCAATTACCGCCTCCTGCAGGGCAAGCGCAAGCGATTGAAACAGAAAAGTAAAAGCGATAATAACCGGCCACACCGCGAGTGAACGCGTGGCCATAGGTGCCTGAGCGATGCCAAAGGTGAGAAGCGGCCGTGCGCCAAGCACAATTACCGAGGTCAGAGCCAGTGGAACGTAGAATGACAACAGCGCTCGTGTGGACATCTCCTGCTCATCTTGCTTTTTGTCCGCGTACCCCGCCTCGGCAGCGCCGGGACGGGAGTGGAACTCCCGCCGTATGACCGGCCTGGCAAATAGATAGGAAGAGACTGCCCCGGCTATTACCCCCAGTATGACGGAACCGGCGGCAACCAGCGCCCCGGGTATGGAGCGCAGGAAAAGACCGGTTCCCAGGCCCAGCGCCGTGACCACCAACCTGGTGATCATGGTCACCGGTACCACCTTGGCCTTGCCGTACTTAATGAGTATACCTTGCCATAGCCGCCGGTACCCTACTGCCGCCGCCCACGGAATCATCACGGTGAACGCCAGCCGGCTTGGCTCAATGAGTTCATGTGGAATTCCCGCACTCTTCTCGATAAGAAAGCGGTAGACAGGCGGGAGTGCAAGCAGCGTATGTATTACCGTCAGTGCGCCCGCCAACACGTGCATGAAGTTTGTTAATCTCCGGTAATTTCCCCGTCCCGTTGTGAGCGCCGTTGCGGCGGCCAGCATTTGGAGCACGGGACTCTCCACTATGAGGGCCAGTGAAAACGTGACGCCAAACGCCGCAAGCTGAAGCTCAGCCGCCGGTAAGCGCGCAATAACCGCATTTAGTCCCGGCTGTTCCACGCCCATCATGATCCACATGGCAGCAAGCGGAATATAAACGGCGGCAACCGTCCGGTAGGAAAAAGTGGGAGCGGATAATTTGGTACTGGTACTCATGGGTGTACACCTCCTGTTATACCCCATTTCCACAACGCCGGGAAGTAGTGCCACACATCCGCACCGAGCCGCCTTCGGGCGCAGACATCACATTTACAACTTTTGAAGCCGTTTTTGTGCTATATGCACTTTAAAGCATATTGAAAACTCAATTTTCTGGTGCAATCCAGGAGCTTGAGACACTAAACCACTGATTTTGCCGGGTCTTTGCCCATTTCGTTTAAACAAATTTGTTTCAATTTTTGTTTCCACCCGATTTTTGGGTAACTTTTTGTAAATTTTTGCCTCTCCTTACTTGACCGGCCCGTCTAACTTCAATACACTTGCCTTCATATCTGAAACGCATACCGCATAGATATGCAGCAAGAAGGAAGGAACCATGACTGCAAAGAAGAAATCCGGCGCAGAAGTCATTGTCGATATCATAGAACAGCAGGGAGTTGAGTACATTTTTGGTTTGCCCGGCGGTGCAGCCATACCAATATTTGACGCTCTGGTAGACTCCCCGGTTAAGCTCATCTTAACTCGTCACGAGCAGGGCGCAACTCACATGGCTGACGGCTTTGCCCGGGCAACCGGAAAACCCGGCGTTGCTCTTGTAACCTCCGGTCCCGGTGCCACCAATACCATTACGGGTATCCTTACCGCCCAGATGGATTCAATTCCCATGGTTATTCTGTGCGGGCAGCAGACCACATGGAACCTGGGTTTGGACACATTTCAAGAGGCGGACGTATCGGGAATCTCATACTCTGTGGTCAAGCACTCTTACCTGCTCAAAGATGCAAAAGACATTCCCCGAATTCTCCGGGAAGCGTTTCACATAGCGCAGACCGGGCGTCCAGGACCGGTACTTATTGACGTGCCCAAAGACGTCTCCAGCGCTCTCATAGAGCCGGAATTTGCAGAAGAGTTCCACTTGCCCGGCTACTCCATACCGGAGGAAGGGGACATGCAGGCCATCGAACAGGCAGCGCGCCAACTAGAACGGGCGCAGCGCCCCCTCCTCTTAGTTGGTCACGGTGCCGTGATCTCCGGGGCGGAAAAGGCAGTACAGCACCTGGCGGAGAAACTCCAGATTCCGGCCACAAACACCCTGCTGGGAAAAGGCGCCTTCCCGGAAACACATGATCTGAGTCTGGGCATGCTCGGAATGCATGGAACCGCGTATGCAAATATGGCCGTCCAGAACTGTGACCTCATTATGTCAATCGGCTCACGCTGGGATGACCGGATTGTCGGAGACGTCAAAAGGTTTTGTCCTGATGCAGTAAAAATCCATATCGATATTGACCGGGCAGAGTTTGACAAAACGGTGACCGTGGACACTGCCATTCACGGCGACGCAAAGCATGTTATTGAGACACTTCTCTCCGTGGTAAACAAAGGAGAAACCTCCGCCTGGCTGCGCCAGATTGGCAAATGGAAGAAGATGTATCCGCTAAAGTACAAGAAGACCGGCCGCCTGAAGGCACAACACGTGATTGATGAGATTTACCAGCAGACAGAGGGACGGGCGTACGTCACCACTGATGTGGGTCAGCACCAAATGTGGGCAGCCCAGTACTACCGCACGGACAGCCGCTTTCACTGGATTTCTTCCGGAGGTGCCGGCACCATGGGGTTTGGATTTCCTGCCGCAATTGGCGCACAGTTCGCACACCCCGAGGAGACCGTGATAGCCGTGGTGGGTGACGGCGGCTTTCAGATGACTCTGAGCGAGCTTGCTACGGCAGTGATTCATAAGCTCCCACTCAAAATTCTCCTGATTAATAACCGCTATCTTGGAATGGTGCGTCAGTGGCAGAGTCTTTTCTATGATAACCGGCTCTCCGGGGTTGACCTGGACGGAAATCCCAATTTTGTCAAACTGGCGGAAAGCTACGGCTGCAAGGGATTCCGCATCCGCCGAAGTGCAGATGTCAAACGGATTATCCGCTCTGCCCTGGATTATAATGACGGCCCCTGTCTCATTGACGTGGAAGTAGAAAAAGAAGACAACGTTTTCCCCATGATTCCGTCAGGCGCAAGCTATGCGGAGATGATCATAGAGGCCCCCAGACCCAGGGTAGACGGCGGGCCGGAGAAAAAACTTGAACGACCCATTGGGAGTACGTGAGCGATGGAAAATGTGAACGGTTATAAGAAACACACGTTGAGTCTTTTTGTAGCGAACAAACCGGGTGTTCTCATCCGGGTGTCGCTGGTCTTTGCCCGCAGAGGATACAATATTGACAGCCTCGTCGTCTCCGAGTCCAGTGACCCGCGTTTTTCCACCATGAACATTGTAGCTTCCGGGGATGAGAAGGTGCTCGATCAGATTCTCAAGCAGCTCAACAAACTCGTTGACGTGGTTCACGCATCTGACCGAACTGGAGAAGACATCATTCAACGAGAGCTCGCGCTCATTAAACTGAACTGCGAGTCCGACTTGCGCAGTGATGTGCTGCAATTGGCTCATGCGCTCGGCTGTGCTATAGTCGAAGTCAGCGAGCACGCCACCATCCTGGAGCTTACCGGTGAGTCTGATCGTCTGGATAGCGCATACAAAGTGTTCGAGCGCTACGGAGTACAGGAGATGATACGGACAGGTAAGGTATTGATGGCCCGGGGTCAGGAACTCACCCCGTAACACCACAAGAGAAGGACAGACATTATGGCAAAAAACCTTTTTGATAAAGTATGGGATCTTCACAAGGTCACTACTCTTGAAACGGGACAGGATCAGCTATTCATAGGATTACACCTCATTCATGAGGTCACCTCCCCGCAGGCGTTTCAGATGTTGAGAGAGCGCCAGCTCAAAGTGTTGCATCCGGAACGCACGTTTGCAACCGTAGATCACATTGTTCCAACCGCGGATCAACAACGGCCCTTTCAGGATAAGCTTGCAGAGGAAATGATTCAGGCGCTTGAGCGCAACACGCGTGATTGGGGTATCCAGTTCTTTGATTTGAACACGGACTACCAGGGAATAGTACATATTATCGGACCAGAGCTGGGACTCACGCAGCCAGGCATGACCATCGCCTGCGGTGACTCTCACACATCCACCCATGGCGCCTTCGGCTCTATTGGAATTGGAGTGGGTACATCTCAGATTCGGGATATTCTTGCCACACAGTGCCTTGCCATGAGCAGACCAAAGGTTCGCAAAATTGAAGTAACTGGAAATCTCCAGCCGGGTGTCTATGCCAAGGACATCATCCTGCGCATCATTGCGGATCTGGGTGTGAACGGCGGCCTTGGATACGCATATGAGTATGCGGGAGAAACGATCCATCGCCTTTCAATGGAAGAGCGCATGACCATGTGCAATATGAGTATTGAAGGCGGGGCCAGAGTTGGTTACGTCAGTCCGGACCAGATCACCTATGACTACCTGAAGGGGCGGCAGTACGTTCCCACCGGACAGGCGTTTGACCGTGCGCTTGAATACTGGAAAAGCATTGCCTCCACGCCTGATTCCACCTATGACGATGTCTTTCACCTTGATGCCAACACGCTGGAACCAATGGTGACCTGGGGCATCAATCCGGGTCAGGCTATGGGAATTTCCCGACAGACCCCCCTCCTCTCCGAAATGCCGCCTCAGCTCCGCGAGGTCGCGGAAAAAGCGTACATCCACATGGGCTTTTCAGAGGGAGATCGCGTTCAGGGAAAGAAAATCGACGTCGCCTTCCTTGGTTCCTGCACCAATGCGCGCATTAGCGACCTGCGGGAGGCGGCCCGGATAGCCGAAGGAAAGAAGGTGCACCCGGACGTTTCCGCCTTTGTTGTTCCCGGCTCAAAACAGGTTGCCAAGCAGGCCGAGGCGGAGGGGCTCCCGGCAATATTTGAAGAGGCCGGCTTCCAGTGGCGCGGCGCGGGCTGTTCCATGTGTCTTGCCATGAATCCGGACAAGCTGGAGGGAAGACAGTTGTGCGCCAGCTCCTCGAACCGTAACTTTGTAGGCCGCCAGGGATCGCCCACAGGCCGGACCATATTGATGAGCCCCGCTATGGTCACCGCCGCTGCCATTGCAGGTGAAGTGGTTGACGTTCGTGAATTTGCCGCACAGCCCGCTAACGCGTAGGAGAAACGCCATGAACACCGAAAAAACAAAAATAGACCGAATCTCCGGAACCGGAATAGTGGTTCGCGGGAACGACATTGATACGGACCAGATCATCCCTGCGCGCTTCATGAAGGTTGTGACCTTTGACGGCCTGGGCGAGTACGCATTTTACGATGTCCGCTACGACGAGTCCCGCAACAAGAAAGATCACCCTTTTAATGATCCCAAATACGCCGGGGCTTCGGTCCTGGTAGTCAACAGCAACTTTGGGTGCGGTTCTTCGCGGGAACACGCACCGCAGGCACTCGCTAAATCCGGCATACGCGCCGTGGTTGGTGAATCTTTTGCAGAAATCTTTGCCGGCAACTGCACGGCAATGGGTGTTCCAACTATAGCTCTTGGTCCGGAAAAAATACAGGAAATAATGAAGAAGATCGAAGACGATCCTTCCCTGCAAATTGCTCTGGATCTGCCCGCCGGTGTGCTGACAGTCGGTTCAGAGGAATATTCATTTACCTTACCGCCCGCGTATCGCAACGCTTTAATGGCCGGCACCTGGGATTCCACCTCCGTTCTTCTTTCCAATCTTGATGCCATTGAAAAGACTGCCGGCAGTCTGCCGTACGTATCCAATTTTTCATAGGGGGCACCTATGTCTGACAAACTGAACAGAAATAGCAGAGTCATGACCCAGGGAGTTTCACGCACTGCCAACCGTGCAATGCTCCGTGCCGTGGGTTTTACGGATGAAGATTTCAATAAGCCGATAGCAGGAATTGCCACGGCAGACAGCGATGTCTCTCCGTGCAACGTGCACCTTGCAGACATCGCACGCACCTCAAGAGACAGGCTCAAATCACTCGGCGCCATGCCCGTGATGTTTCACACATTTGTGGTAACGGACGGCGAGGCAATGGGTCACGAAGGCATGAAATGCTCTCTCATCAGCAGAGACACCATTGCAGACGTCATAGAGCTGGACGCGCGCGGTCATCAAATGGACGCACTCTTTGGCCTCGGTGGCTGTGACAAGACAATTCCCGGCACGGTCATGGGTCTTGCTCGCGTTAATGTTCCGTCCCTGTTTGTATACGGAGGGACGATCCGGGCAGGACACTACCACGGTAAACCGGTAGACATAGTCAGCGCTTTTGAGGCCGTGGGCGCCTACAGCGCCGGCCGTATTACAGAGGAAGAGCGCCACGGCATTGAATGTGCCGCCTGTCCCGGGGCCGGTGCGTGCGGCGGCATGTATACCGCAAATACCATGGCCGCCGCCATGGAAGCGCTCGGCATGAGCTTGCCGGGATCTTCTTCTGTACCCGCCGTCAGTGACGAGCGGACCCAGGTCATGGAAGATGCCGCGGGAGCACTCTGGGAACTCATGAAGGCTGATATCAAGCCGCGCGATATCATGACCCGCAAAGCGTTTGAAAACGCTATCCGGGTGGTAATGGCGCTTGGTGGCTCAACCAATGCCGTTTTGCACCTTCTTGCTCTGGCTCATGAGGTGGACGTACCGCTCTCCATTGATGACTTTAACCCGTTTTCAGACACAACCCCCATCCTCTGTGATATGAAGCCGGCCGGTCGTTACGTTATGGAGGATCTCCACGAGGTAGGCGGCGTGCGCATGGTGATGAAAATGCTCCTTGATCGCGGACTTCTCCACGGAGACTGCCTCACCGTTACCGGTAAGAGCATTGCCGAAAATCTGGCCGGAGTAAGCGTAAATCTGGAAGGCCAGAATGTTGTGGGCACCTTTGATAAACCGGTTAAGAGCACTGGTCCCATCGTTATTCTCAAAGGAAGCCTTGCGCCGGACGGCGCAGTACTTAAAACCTGTGGCTTGCAGGAAGTCGTACACAGCGGGCCTGCACGAGTCTTTGAGGATGAAGAGGAAGCACTGGATGCAATCTTGAACAGCCGCGTTCAAAAGGGAGACGTGGTTGTTATTCGATACGAGGGTCCAAAGGGTGGCCCCGGCATGCGTGAAATGCTTGCTCCAACTTCCGCCATTGCGGGAGCAGGCCTGCTCCACGACGTGGCGCTCATTACTGACGGACGGTTCTCTGGAGGAAGCCACGGAATGGTGGTGGGACACGTTGCGCCGGAAGCGCAGGACGGTGGCCCCATAGCGTTGATAGAAGATGGAGACATGGTGACCATCGACAGCAATCTCAAGCTTTTAAACGTAGAGGTGAACGCAGAGACGCTTGAAAAACGCAGGAAAACGTGGAAGCCAAAACAAATTGCCTACCAGCGCGGGGCCCTTTTCAAATACGCAAAACTTGTTTCTTCGGCCAGTACGGGCGCCGTAACAAGTTAGACCGGCCAAAACGTGGATACTCTCTTCCCCGCCGGCCAATTTTGCGTGGCGGGGGAAGACACCACCTATTCTTGAGGCGGGACTCGATTCTCCGGATCAATGTCATGCCAGATGATTCGTTTGAACTCTTCCACCAGTTCACGGAACATCTCATTTTCCTCACGCAAACGGCGGATTTCCGCCATCATCCACTCGACGTCCTCTCGTGCATCCTTCAAGTCCCAGTGGTAGTCCGAGTCAGGGTTGTATTTCATCCAGTAGAGTTGCGTTCCCCGCAGCTTCTTCCGTTTGAAGTTGTTCTCCAGCTCTTTCAGGCGATCCACCGGACCGGCCGGTTCATTACTGCTCTGATCTGACATTGTATGCTTGAAACCACCACGTATGAAGTTGCTCTACAGGAAAAGTGAAATACCCACCATGAAAGTACCGCCCTGGCTCAACTCCGTCACATCCACGGAGGGCAATCCTCCCTCTTCATAGCTCCCGGTCAGCCACGTTACAGCATAGTACAGGTCCATATCCAGCGCCATATGCTCCGTGAAAAACAGACTCACGCCGGGACCAAGTCTACCGCTTCCTCCCCACAGGCGCGTATCTGAGGGTAATTGGTCATCGTGCATATCATTCAGCACTGCCTGTGCTATCAGCCGCACGTGAGGCACCACGATAGTCTTAGTGTTTATGTAGTATCCAGTTTGCACGCCAAGACCGTACTTCCCCGACCACGAGTCAACACCTGACGTTCTGTTGTTTTCATGATTGTAGGTGACAGAAACAACCGGTCCCAGCTCAAATCCATTTGCCACAAAGTATCCGACAAAGGCGTCGAGGCCGGCACGGAGCGTTCGGATATGATCCGTGCTTGTGCCGCTGTCTAGCGTCTTGAAATCATATGACACCTTGCCGGTGAGCCAACCACCCACAAATCCCGATCCCGCCTGAAGCTTCTTCTCGTCAATCCCGAACACAGAGCTAACAACCCCACACAGAAGCAATACGGCAAAAGCACCTTTCCGCCACCGGTTCATTCCGGCCTCCTTTTCCGAAGTCACAACCTAAACTGTAACACATTGCGGGTACAAATTGAAAAAAAAGAACCCCGGCCTGTCACCGGGGTTTTACGTGATAGTGTAGCGGTAATGAATATGGGCGGTATTGGATTTGAACCAACGACCCCTTGCATGTCAAGCAAGTACTCTAACCAACTGAGCTAACCGCCCGTATTATAAGAACTTAGCGCATTGTGGCATTTCGTAGCTTACAGTAGTCATAATAGGGCAAACGGCGCCTGCTGTCAACCGTCGCCTACCTTTTTGTAGATGTGTGTTCCGCTGCGTAACCCAATTCCGTGCTACATTCCTGCCACATGTTCCGGTTGCGAGAGTGGGCGGAGCTGTTATTTCGCCCAAAACGAAATTGGTGCTGCCGCGACCGCCGCGCTGCCGCGGAACTCACGGCAGTCTCGCCGCTGGTTATATCTGCTATCCGGCAAAATCTGGCACGCAACGCGTGTTGCGTAGGTGCAGGAACTTGGTTCGTTCGAGATTAAGTGGATTGTGTAGCCACATCGGCCGCGCTGCTTAAATCCGCGGAATGTAGTCATTTAAAACCTGCCGCTGTCGGCTCGGTCTTTCCTTGCGGTTTCTCAACTAAGCGAATCGCCTAAAGTATGCCGCATGACTTTGCACGTAGCATGTCTTATTGCTTTAAAGACATCAATATGCGCTCGAGAACTTTTTTCCGGTCCAGCGGCTTTACAATGTAGTTCTTGGCGCCGGCCATGAGCGACTTCTTTACCAGATCCTGTTTTCCCAGCGCGCTTATCATGACCACACAGGCGTTTCCGTCAAACTCGCGGATCTTTTCCAGAGCCGTCACACCATCCATAGTGGGCATGGTAATGTCCATTGTGACCAGATCTACGTTGGGAAAGAGCTCTTTATATTTTTCCAGCCCTTCCTGACCGTTCGCTGCGGTTCCGACCACGTCAAAACCTTCAGATGTCAGGATCTGGCTAATTTGTTTTGTAACGAACATCGAATCATCCACCACAAGGACGCGATACGGCGTTCCTTCCGGACTCAATCCCTGGGCAGTGCGTTCATTAATATTTGGAAAATCCTGTTTGGTCTTCATCTGCTATGCCCGTTCCCGAATTGCAACGTTGATTTCAAGCTTACCCTGCGGAAGTTCCATTGGCACAATAAGAGCCTCAACATCCGCGTCCGTCACTTCCATATTCTCTCCCGTGAAGAGAGCCGGCGGGGTCAGGTCAAACTTAAAACCAAGGTTGTGAAGCTTGGTTACCGCCTGCCCGGTGATCATGTTTGCCAGTTCAGTAATTGATGCTTTTCCCATATCATTCAGGTCGCTGATTGGTTCCATTTCCATACCCGCCAGCATGGTTGACGCCACCTGGATGGCTGTTTGCCTGGTCATATCAAAAAGGACCCTTCCTTCAACGTCTCCCGCCAGTCCGACAATTGCTGCCACGCCGAGCACCGGCATTGAGGTAGACTTCAAGTAAAGTTCCCCTCGGTGAACCTCCGTGTTGAGCACTTCTTTCAATACATTATACGCGGCTTCAACGAACGGATTGATGTATTCAACTCTCATGTCTTTGTGCTCCTTAAATTCCTGTTACGTGGTGCGTATCTATCTATGCCTTGCGAAACGCAGTTAATCCGCTTTTCACGCGATCCCAGCCGTCAAGGGTATCCAGGAGCTCGTGTTTCCCGGAAATCACAACGCCGCTGGACTTTACCTTTTCGTGAAATTGAGTAAGAACCTGCCTCTGGTCGGATTCCTTCAAAAAGGAGAGCACATCCCTGGAAAGAATGATGTCCACTTCCGGAATGGCGTTTGGATGCAGCACATCATGATACTCGAAGAGTATGGCGTCTTTCACTTCCTCGCCAAAACTCATGCCATTTGTACCTTCAACGATGAAGTCAGCATAGTAATCCGGAATGGAATTGCGCGGGAATACCAGATTTGGCGCTGTTGATATTGAAAGCAAATCCCGGTCGCTGGCCCAAATTTTGATTTGCTTATCCGGATAATGACGTTTCAATAGCACTGCCAGAGAGTAGGACTCAAATCCCTGACCACAGCCCGGATTCCATACATGAACAGTGCCAACATTCACTTCCGGAAGAACCTTCTCAACTTTCTCAAGGTAGTTCTCATCCCAAAATGCGCCCGTACATTCCGAGGTGAAGGACTTCACAAAGTCGCGAGCTTCTTCATGCGTAGACAGCTGTATAGGTTTGCCGGCGGTTTTCCTGCTTGAGCGCCACTGTTCAAACCGTTCGCGCGCCCATTGTTCGTTGATGTCTGTCACGTGAAATACGTCAAAGGTAGAAAGACTTTCCCGCACGAAATCGAACTCAGTCTCTGAAGCGGGAGCTGACGGCGTAGGAACACTCGGTTGGGCAGCAGGTTCCGGCTGTGCAGTTGTCAGGCGCACCGCAGGCGGCTCGTTTTTCTCTTCTTCCCGCTGAAAGATGCGCTCCACGTCAAGAATGATATAAAGTCTGCCCTCCTGCTCAACCACACCGCTGATATACTTGATGTTGATATCTGCAAAGATGGGATGCGGCGGCTGAATATTTGTGGATGCGATGCCAACCACCCTATCTATATGATCCACCACAACCCCGATAAGGTTGCTTTCCAGCCGCAAAATCAACCCGTCCTGGGCTTCTCCCTGTGCTTTCTGAGGAGCGGGCAGGTTGAACATCTTCCTTAGATCGATTACCGAGATGATGTCACCACGCAGGTTGTACACGCCCGTGACAAACGGCGGCGTATTGGGCACGTAGGTGAAGTTGCCATACTTGGCGATCTCCTTCACCTTCATGATGTCTATCCCGTAGTCTTTGCCCGCCAGGGCAAAGGTAACCATCTTGAAGTCTATCTTTTCACGTTCTTCGGTCTCCCGGTCCTCTGCCTCTGCTTCTCCTGCATAGGCTGCCGCCAGGGTTGAAAACCCCTGGCGCTGCGCGGTCCGGACATTAGCCGATGACGGTTTCTCGTTTTCTTCGTTGTTCCATTTCATGTTTCAGTCCAAGTTCCAACAGTTGGCTGACATCTATGATCAGGGAAACAGTACCGTTCCCCGTGATATTTGCGCCTGCAATGCCCGGAGCGTTGGTGTAGTGATCACGGAGCGGCTTAATAACCACATCCTCTTCTCCAATCAGTGAGTCTACCACCAATCCAACCTTCTTATCTCCGGTCCCCACAATGACAACAAAGTAGTACTCCTTGTTCTCTTCCGCAGGAATCATGAATAAGCGGTTTAACCGTAGCAGTGAAATGACGTCATCCCGGACATTAAAGACCTCATAGTTGTCTATCATTTTAATATCGACAGGCTTAATGCGATGACTTTCTATGACGGAGGTGATGGGAATAGCATACTGCTCTTGCCCGACACGGACCAGGAGCCCCTGAATAATGGCCAAGGTCAGCGGGATCTTGATTGTAAAGCGTGTTCCGGCACCCTGTTCGGACCACACCGTGACATTACCGTTCAATTTTTCAATTTGACGCCGTACAACATCCAGACCGACGCCACGGCCGGAAACATCCGTCACACGCGAAGCCGTTGAAAAACCTGCATCAAAGATCAGATTAAACGCTTCAACGTCAGAAAGCGTCTTGCTTGGATGAATAAGTCCCTTGTCTATTGCCTTCTTTCTGACTGAGTCCACGTCAATCCCGCAGCCGTCGTCCGCAACTTCAATGATGATCATGTTGCCTTCGTTGCTCGCTCGCAATGAAAGCGTGCCTTCTTCCGGCTTTTTCACCTCCCGTCGTTTTTCTGGGGCTTCTATCCCGTGATCAATTGAATTGCGGACACAATGGATAAGCGGATCAAGAAGGTCTTCTATTACCGACTTGTCAAGTTCCGTATCCTCTCCTTCAATTTCCAGTTGGACCTTCTTTCCCAGTGATTTGGAAAGATCACGGACCAGCCGCGGAAAACGCGAAAAGATCTGTGATATGGGAACCATCCGGATGCGCATTACGCCTTCCTGAAGCTCGCCTGTTATGCGCCCGAGGTTCTGGGCTGTGCTCCGAAACTTATTGACGGAAGACTTGAGAAGTGATTCGAACTCGTCAAAGAGGGTAAAAAGAACTCCAAACCGGGAGAGGAGCTCTTTCCTGACCGTCTTCGGCGCCGCACCGTCTGCTATTGCCTGGGCGTACTCCGGCAGCATGTCAAAGAGTTCTCTCAGCAGTTCGCGTGACCTTGTTTCCCCGGCCTGGAAAGAAGCTACGCTCTCTCCAAACGCTGAAGAAATCTGGTTGAAGGTTGCCTTGTTTATCACGGTTTCACTTACCAGATTTAGCAAGTCATCAATGCGCCGGCTGTCAACGCGTAAGACAGAACTCGAGGGTACACTCCTGCGCACCTCCGCCTCTCTCTTCTGCATTTCCGGTTGCGACTGCACTCCAGCTTCTTCACCTTCCGCGCCACGGGCGGACGTTGCTGGCTCCGCTCTCCGGGCTTCTTCGAGAGGCTGCCGCAAACCCTCACGTTCAGACGTGGCCGCGCTTACCTCCTCACCGACAGTAGTTATTTCCACCGCCGTAGTCACGTCAGGAAGCGTCACGCTCTCCCTGAGGCGCGTTTCATCTGCATCACTGGCGAGGTAGTAATCCACAACCGGAAAGAAGTTGTCTTCATAGAGTTCTTCAAACTCCGGCACGGTCTTCAGCACATTGCCTACGCTCTTAAGCGCGGCAAACACCTGAATACCGCCCACGGTGTTCATGGGATTGGTTTCGTCAAAATGAACCCGGACACGGGAAATCGGGACATTTCGTCCCGCCGCTTCTCGAAGCTCAAGCAGCTCGTATTCAGACATGGTACCCGGTTCACTGATTCCAGCATACGCCTGCGCGTCGTTCTGCTCTTCCGCTCCGGCAGCCGCTGGTGCCCCTTGTGCCTTGCGCTTGTCCAGTTTGGAGCTTGTGGATCCTTTCTGCGCCGATCCTTTATTTCCGCGCTTCTTGCTCCCTGCCTTTTCAAGCAAGGCGTGAAGACGGGATTGAATATTGGTCACATCACCCTCATACACGCTGCCTGACGTACGTGCGGAGAGCATATCTTTAATGATATCTATGGCGTTTAGCAGGGTATCAACCACATCTTCGTTAACCTTCACCTGTCCGCCCCTGATCTCATCAAGGACGTCTTCCACAAGATGGGTAAACGTGGTCAATTCTGTCATCTGAACAGTGGCGGATGCTCCCTTGAGCGTATGTGCGGCGCGAAAAATTTCATCTACGGCGTCGCTATTGGAAGGATCATTTTCCAGGACAAGGATATTGCTCTCAAGGAGCTCAACCTGCATCTGCGCTTCAACGAAGAAGTCTTTCAGCAACTCTTCGTTGTTGGGGTCCAGGTAATCGCTCATTATGAAACTATCATATACATATCATGTTTTAAGTCAAGCCGTGAAATTTACGATAATGGAGTAGAGGTTCTGGAATTTTCGCGGTAAAATCACCACAGAAAGATCGTGCAGTGGGGAGGTTTGCATCAATGATCAAGAAGGACATTACGTTTTGGCTGGTCCTCCCACTCTTTCTCTTCACTGCATCGTTCGCGTTTAGTGCGAACGTTGTTGTCCCTACCTTTGATCTTATCACCCGCGGCTACATGTCAGGCGGCTCGTTTGTGCTGGCCACCCGTGCAGATATGGACCTCAAGATAGAAGGTGGCTACAAATTTGGCGGCCAGCTCAAGTTTGGGTTTCTTCAAGAAAACATAGAGGACCAGACCGATCTACCTCCATCCTACGATTCGACCACTCCTCAAATCATTGACGACAAGATTAGCCGCGCCCTTCTGTTCAAGACTGCAAGCGTAACCATGCGTGAAGTGATGAACAGCTCCCTTGATCTCACCTACTTTACCGGTGAAATGGACGCACTCGGAACCGGTGAGGACTTCATGCGCTACTTTGGCACCGAACCGTTTGCCACCCGATATAGAGGCTACCGCTACTTCAACGGCGGGGTACTCTATGACGGCATATACCGAGTCTACGGTACGGGAATAGAGCTTGCTGCCCCGCAAATTGCATCCTGGCTCTACATGTCAGGCTACGTCTATCAGGACCAGAACATCAGGCCGGGGGTGTACTCTGCAGATTACCGGCTCCTGTTCAATCTTGACCGTATCAAAGCGGAGACGTTTGTTGGCGCAACCGTTCCCCGTGCTGATTACGGGGAGTATCGCGCAGGACTCATGATGTTCTTTGATACCGGCGCAGGTGGCCAGTTCTACACGCAGATAGGTATCCCACGCTGGACTCCCGGCCCGTCAGGAACCATCGCGCTGGAAGATTTCTACTTTCTCTTTGAGCCCAGGCTCACGTTCAACGCCTTTTCCGCCATTCTCACGCTCTTCTGGCACCCGGCATACTACATTCACGATCCCACATCTGAGGACGGCGCGCTTGATATGAACATGCAATTCCTGGTTGGAGACCCCTATGCCTCCCCCGTGCGCGGCGGGCTTGATTCAGGTTTCCGCTACCGGCCAACCAGTTCCCAGCAAATTGAAGTCACAACATCTCCCTTTATTAGCCTGACCAGTTCCGGAGTCATCTGGGACATTAGCCTGGACGTACGTGTCTTTCCCTTTGACCTGCAGGACTCCTTCCAGGGCTTTGTAGGGATCAAGACGGAGTTCTAACATGGTAAGACGTTCGCCCATCCTTCTGTTATTCATAACCGCTTTTTTCAGCTTCGGCGCAATTACCGCAGCGGCACTTACCATTGATGCGAGTTTTGACATTGGCAACCTCGGCTTTACCGCCTCGAGAAGCAACACGGACACCGGATTGCCTACTACCACCTACCCGTGGGGCTTCCGGATTGGGCTGCAACAGCCTATTTCCGACACCCTTCTCCTTCAAACCGGTGTGGAACGGGACAACCTTCTCGGCAATTCCCTCTATGTTCGCTTTCTCCACCGAGGCCAGTGGGCTACCCTTGCGGTTGGCCCCTATCTTGGCGTACTGGATTCTTTCTCTCGGCCATTTTATGTGCCCGCAGGCATCTCATCCTACTTAAAAGCAGAACTGTGGAGTGCAGGCTATCTCTCAATTGAAGCCGACCAACCGCTCACCTCAGCCCCTTCATCAGACGGGGACTACTGGCAGCGCAAACTTAACCTCGCCGGCGGCTTCTACCTTCCCAATATCATTGCCTCCGCTCGTATTGACACCACAGAGCGCATTGAGACAACGGGAAAAGGCGATATCACCTCTACCATTAATAGCTATGCCTTTGAAACTGACATATTTCAAAAGAACATCCCCTACCGCATCCTTCTGACTTTTGCCT
>Ga0102944_1000210_pt1 | contig 48171 bp, 51 predicted proteins | sample SalPonD_shore_MG_FD_78172 | JGI IMG/M metagenome (GOLD analysis project Ga0102944, IMG submission 78172) | Salt pond soil microbial communities from South San Francisco under conditions of wetland restoration - Salt Pond MetaG... | ecosystem: Environmental > Aquatic > Marine > Intertidal zone >... | reverse complement strand
GCCAGGCACCCTGGTTCCCCGCCAAAAAATGGGGCCGGCAGCGGGAACAGAAGGATTTTCACACATGAAATCACCGATAAGGACGAGAAAATTGGATGCGCCGAGCGAGATGCGTATACTGGGACAAATGAGTCCCAGGTGAAGAAAACAGGCTATTCCCAGCGATTTTTACTCTCATTGTCGGAGTCGGAATGGTCGGGCAATGGCGCATCAGTCTCCTCAGAAAGCACATCCCCGAGCTGCAAAGCGAACCGGTCCGGATCTGGTTTCACATCACCGGGGAGCTGCTGACCGCTCTGGCCCTGGCCGTGAGCGGGACGACCCTGCTCACCGGCAGTCACCGGGGCCCGGTTCTTTTCCTCCTGTCGATCGGGATGCTGAATACCCTCATTGTCAGCCCGGGCTGTCTCGCCCGGAGGAGGCAGTGGGGCTGGGTGTTGATGTTCGGCGCACTTTTCATTCTGTCCATCGCATCTGTGATTCTGCTCCTACGTCATTGGCCTGCCTGCCTTTCATTAAATCCGGGATCCCATCAGTGAAAGAGCGCCGGATCAGGCGAGATAAGCGCTCCCTTGTCCGGCCGGCGCCGGATAAACCGCCCACGCGGGACGCATTAAAAGCCGTCCCCGGATGCAAGGGAACCGCCGGTTCGGGTGAGCTGGGGCACTACCCGCCGGCCGTGTAATCTCCCTCGTAAAAAAAAGTGAAAAAGGTGGTTGAAATGGGACTGAACGGGTCGTATATTAAATGCGACTGAAACGGTCGTATATAACGACGAGATGAGCGAAAGAGATCTATGTTACGCTTAACGAAAAAGACGGAATATGGCATTATCGCCATGAAATACATCATTTCCAGAGATGAACAGGTCAGAGGCACCCCGGTGAGCGCAACGGAGATCGCACGCAAGTTGCATATCCCCCGGGGCATCCTGGGCAAGGTACTGCAGCAGCTAGCCAAGCAGGGATTGATCGATTCGTACCAGGGGGTTACCGGAGGATATGCGCTGGCCAAGGCGCCCCGGGATATCACACTAAACGAAATCGTCAATGCCATCGAGGGGCCGGTGTCTGTGGTCGAATGCATTACCGACGAAGGAGAAGAGTGCTCCTTGTTGGAATTTTGTAATATCCAGTCGCCTATCCTGGCCATTCAGCAGAATTTGACCGATTATTTTAAGAACATCAGTCTGGCAGATTTGTAACCAAAGCGCATATAAAAGGAGAAAAGATTAATGACGGAAAAGAACGGCGGCAACACCATGCTGGAGGTGAAGAACCTGCGGGGTGGGATCGAAGACAAAGAAATCCTGAAAGGGATCAACCTCAAGGTCGGTGGCGGAGAAGTCCACGCCATCATGGGGCCCAACGGGTCCGGGAAGAGCACCTTCGCCAATATTCTCATGGGCAACCCCAATTATGAGCTCACCGAGGGAGAGATCTGGTTCCGGGGCGAATTATTGAACGAGCTGGCGGCGGACGAGCGGGCCCGGTTGGGCATGTTCCTGGCCTTTCAATACCCCAGTGAGATCCCGGGAGTCAGTATGGACAAATTCCTCCGGGACGCCTATAATTCGGTGAAAAACGACTCGATTTCGGTGGGCAAATTCACCAAGATGCTTCGCAAGAAAATGAATACGTTGGGTATGGATGAGGCCTTTGCCACCCGGTATCTGAACGAAGGATTCTCCGGCGGTGAAAAGAAGCGGAGCGAGATGCTGCAGATGGCGGTGCTGGAACCCCGGCTGGCGATCCTGGACGAGACCGATTCCGGTTTGGACATCGATGCTTTGAAAATTGTCGCAAATTCCGTAAATCAGCTAAAGAATCCGGAAATGAGCGTTGTGGTGATCACGCACTACCAGCGCATCCTGCGCTACCTGCAGCCGGATTATGTGTATGTGATGATGCAGGGGCGGATTGTCGATTCCGGGGGCTATGAACTGGCCGAGAAGCTGGAAGACAAAGGGTACGACTGGATTCGTGAAAAAATCGGAACCGAAGAATGAGAGACCTTCGATAGCAAATAATAGATTGAAAAATAGATGGGATACAAGATACTATGACACCTGAGACGCTGAGTACAGCCAAAAAAGAATACGAATACGGTTGGCATAGCGATCATCGGTACAAATTCAAAGCGCCGCCCGGGTTGCGGGAAGACTTAATTATGGACATCTCCCGGCGGAAGGAAGAACCGGAGTGGATGCTGGAGAAACGGTTGGAGGGATTCCGGGTCTTCATGGAGAAGCCCATGCCGACCTGGGGCGGGAATTTGTCCGAGATCGATTTTAACGAAATCATCTACTACCTGCAGCCGGACTACAAGAAGGACGAGTCCCAATCCTGGGACGATATCCCGGAAGACCTGAAAGAGACCTTCGAGCGCATCGGGATTCCCGAAGCGGAACGGAAGTTTCTGGCCGGGGTCTCCAACCAGTTTGATTCCGAATCGGTGTACAGCAAGTTAAAGGACGCCTGGCAGGGCAAGGGCGTGTTGTTCTTCGATATGGATACCGGTTTGAAGAAACACCCGGATATCGTGAAAAAATATTTCGGCACCCTGATCCCGCCGTCGGATAATAAATTCGCGGCGCTGAACACGGCCGTCTGGTCCGGGGGCAGTTTTATCTATGTGCCGCCGGGCGTAAAGGTCGGCCTGCCGCTGCAGGCGTACTTCCGGATTAATGCCGAGAACGCCGGGCAGTTCGAGCGGACCCTGATTATCGTGGATGAGGGGGCGGAAGTGCACTACATCGAAGGCTGCACCAGCCCCTCTTACTCGACCAACGCCCTGCATTCGGCGGTGGTGGAGCTGGTCGCCCACGAAAACGCCACCCTGCGTTATACCACCCTGCAGAACTGGTATAGTTCGGTGTATAACCTGGTGACCAAACGGGCCAAGGCCGAAAAGAATGCCCGGGTGGAATGGATTGATTATAACGGCGGCAGCAGATTGACCATGAAATATCCCTCGGTCTACCTGACAGGGGAGGGTGCGCACGGGGAGATCGTCTCCATCGCAACCGCCCAGGAAGGCCAGCATCAGGATACCGGAGGGAAGGCGATTCATGCGGCCCCCAATACCACCTCCAAAATCACCTCCAAGAGCATCAGCTTTGATGGCGGACGCACCTCCTACCGGGGGCTGGTGAAAGTGTACCCCGGTATGGAGAACTGCAAGTCCAAGATCCAGTGCGATGCGCTGATGATGGGGCCGCGGGCGCAGACCGATACCTATCCGTACATGGAAATCGAGGAAGATTCGGCGCAGATCGAACATGAAGCCACCGTCTCGAAAATCGGGGAAGAGCAACTGTTCTATCTGAGGAGCCGCGGTCTCACGGAAGATCAGGCCGCCAGTATGATCGTGCATGGTTTCCTGGATGAATTCGAACGGACCCTGCCCATGGAATATGCCGTGGAATTCAACCGCCTGGTGGATCTGCAGATGGAAGGATCCGTCGGGTAATCCCAGGGAGAGGCCCGGGGCTTCACGGGGCGGCCACACGAGATCCCTGCGAAGATCTCCCGGATGAGAACTAGAGAAGAGAACATGAAGAATTTGATAGATGAGGAAGAGAATGACAGGTCAGAACGGGCACGGATTTACCAAAGATAACATGCTCCAGCTTTCCGAAGTGAAGGGCGAGCCGGAGTGGGTGAGGGAGCGGCGACAACAGGCCTGGGAGGCGTGGGAAAATATTCCCATGCCGACCATGAAGGATGAAGAATGGCGTCGAACCGATATCTCCAAAATCGATTTTAACCGGTTCCGCCCATTTAATAATAGCAACGGACACCAATTCGAATCGGTGGATCAACTCCCGGATGCCACCCGGTCCCTGGTAACGGCATCCGACGAAGAAGCCGCCCGGGGTGGTTTCCTGGTGCAGGGCGACTCCAGAGTCCGCCTGACCGAGCTCTCGGAGGAGTTGCGGGAGCAGGGTGTGATCTTCATGGGGTTGGAACAGGCGGTGGAAGAACATCCCGACCTGGTCAAAGAGTATCTGTTCACCAAGGTGATGCAGCCAAACTACAGCAAATTCGCCGCCCTGAACGGCGCTTTCTGGAGCGGCGGTGCGTTCCTCTACGTCCCCCGCGGTGTGGAGGTGGAGGTGCCTGTCCAGGCCTTCTTCAGCGTGACCGAACCGGAGCTGGCTATTTTCCAGCATAATCTCATTGTGCTGGAGGAAAATGCGTCTGCGCAGTTTGTGGAAGCGTTCCAGTCGGAAAACCAGGAGTACGAAACCCTGAACAACGGCATCACCGAAATATTCCTGAATGATAATTCCCGGTTGAACTTTACGTCCGTGCAGAACTGGGGCAAGAACGTGTACGATCTCTCCAACAAGCGCGCGCACCTGGGCCGGGATGCCAAGATCACCTGGATCGTCTCGACCTTCGGCGGGAAGCTGACCAAGAACCACATCGACAGCGTCTGTGAAGGGGAGGGGTCGGAAGCCAAGGCCATGGGCCTTTATTTCCTGGACGGCGCCCAGCACCTGGATGTGGGCGTACTGTTAAAGCTTAATAACCCGCACACCTTTGCCGATAGTTTGTACAAGGGAGCCCTCAAGAATAAGAGCCGCTCCATTTTCCAGGGATTGATTAAAATTGAGAAAGAAGCCCAGTACGTCAATGCCTTCCTGGAAAATAAGAACCTGTTGCTGACCAAGGGCGCCCGGGCGGACTCGATACCGGTGCTGGAGATCCGGGCGGACGAAGTCAAAGCCTCCCACGGAGCCACAGTGGGGCGCATCGATGAAAATCAGATGTATTATCTGATGAGCCGGGGGTTGTCCCGGGAACAAGCCCAGCGAATCATCGTGGCAGGGTTTTTCGAGGATGTAATCCGGCATATCGGTGCCCAGAGCACGAAGGACATGATTCTGCAGCTGATTGAACAAAAGATACGCTCCTAGTGTATAGAAAAGTGAAATCGGAAATCCGGAGTCCGGAAAGGCGACAGAGGAGGCTGCAACGGAATGCCCTGGGTACGAACGATAGGTGTGGATGAGTTAGAAGAAAACAAAATGACGAGAACTGTATTGGAGAATGGCCATAGAATCGCGTTGATTCGACTTGAGGAGGGTATTTACGCACTGGATGATACGTGTACCCATGCGGAGGCGTCTCTGTCCGAGGGCGATATTGTGGGCAAACATGTCCGTTGTCCGCTGCACGGTGCGGAGTTCGAAATTCCCACCGGCCAGGTCAAAGCCTTTCCGGCGGTAGTGGGGGTGAATAGTTACGAGACCAAAGTGGAAGACGATACGATTCTCGTGAAATACGAGGAGTGAATTTTGTCCTCTCAGAACGGAAAAAACGGCAAACTGAAGAAAAAACCTGCCGGATTGAATGTGGAGAAAATCCGGGAGGATTTTCCTATTTTGGGCCGGGAGGTCCATCCGGGCAAGCCGCTGGTATATCTGGATAATGCGGCCACCTCTCAGAAACCGCAGGTTGTTATCGATCGTTTAAGCGAATACTATGCGGAATACAATGCGAACGTGCACCGGGGAATTCATGTTCTGAGCGAGGAAGCGACGGACGCCTACGAGCGGGCCCGGGAGAAAATTCAGCATTTTATCCACGCCGAATCTTCGCAGAATATTGTGTATACCAAGGGTGCGACCGAATCCATCAACCTGGTGGCCAACGCCTGGGGCAGGAAATTTCTGGAGCCCGGGGATGAAATCCTGGTGTCGTACATGGAGCATCACAGTAACCTGGTGCCCTGGCAGTTGGTGGCCGCAGCCACCGGTGCCCGGATCCGGGGGATCGAATTAACCAAAGACGGCCACCTGGATTTGGAGCATCTCGAAACCTTATTCAATGAGAAGACCAAGCTGGTCGCCGTCACCCAAATGTCCAATGTATTAGGTACCATTAACCCGGTACGGGACATCGCCGAGATGGCACACCGGGCCGGCGCACTGATGCTGGTGGACGGAGCGCAGGGCGCAGCCCACATGCCTACCGATGTTCGGCAAATGGACTGCGATTTCTACGTGTTTTCCGGGCATAAAATGTGTGGCCCCACCGGGGTGGGAGTATTGTACGCCAAGAGCGATCTGCTGGAGGCCATGGATCCTTTCATGGGAGGCGGTGAAATGATTGAGGAGGTGCATCTGGATGCCTCGACCTACAAAGACCCGCCGTGGAAGTTTGAGGCAGGCACGCCGAATATCGCTCAGGCCATTGGGTTAGGCTATGCCATTGATTACATCCGGAACATCGGTATGGACGTAATCCACGCGCACGAAAGCGACTTAATGAATTACGCCATGCAGCGAATGCGGTACTTTGACGATATTACAGTATTCGGACCGCTGGGGACCCGGGGAGGGATCGTTTCGTTCACGATGGAGGGAACGCACCCTCATGATATTGCAACCATTGTGGACCAGGAAGGAGTGGCGTTGCGGGCCGGCCATCATTGCGCCCAACCGTTGATGCGTAAATTGCAGGTCGGTTCAACTGCCCGCATTAGTATTTACTTCTACAATACCACCGATGAAATTGATAAATTCCTGTCGGCATTGACTCAAGTACGGGAGATTTTCGGGAATGTCGCTCAACGGACTGTATAAGGAAGTCATCCTCGATCACTACCGGGCACCCCGGCATCGCGGGATTATTGAAGAACCGTCCTTCCAGGAGGGCGGGCACAACCCCAGTTGCGGAGATACCCTGGAAATTTTCGTCCGGCTGGACGATCAGGATGTTATTCAGGCTATATGTTTTGAAGGACACGGGTGTTCTATCAGTATGGCCTCTTCCTCGATGATGACGGAGATCATGGAGGGGAAGTCTCTGGAAGAGGCGCTGGATATCGTGCGGATTTTCGAAGGGATGATGCAGGGAGAAGCGGAATTTCCGGACACCGATGAATATTTGGATGTGATTTCTCTCAAGGGTGTCGCCGATTTTCCGGTGCGGTTGAAGTGTGCCACCCTCGCCTGGGATACCGTCAAACGCGGGATCACACGCTACCAATCCTCGGAGAAAATGGCCGAGGAATAACACGCATTTACCGGCGTTGTTTTTTTATTTATTTCCTGTTTTTTCCACGAATAAATGCTCTTTTTAAACCCCGCAGGATGAGGTATTCGATCCGTTCTATCATTACAGAAAAGACCTGCGATCGGCCCCGGACGGGCCGGTTTACTTGAAAATCACCATGAGAGTAAATACATTTTAGGTTATGAACCGAATGAAGAAAGTGATAATGTGGGATGACGGGGAAACATGAGCCAAACTGAGTTGACCTTATTTCATTTTCAACGATGTCCTTTTTGTGAAAAAGTTCGACGGGCCCTCCGGTTTTTTAATTGCGGGTATGAAAGCCGAGAAATTGATCCCGGGGATCGGTCCGAGGTGCTCCGGGTTTCCGGGCAGGAGTCGGTGCCCCTGGTAGTGGACGGGGACACAACACTCGCCGGATCTACCCGGATCATTGAATATCTGGATGAACGTTTCGCCGGGACGGAGCATTTGATCCCGGCGGAAGGGCGCCGGCGAAGCGCAGCCTATTTGATGGATCGCTATGCCGAGAGAGCCTGGGGCACTCTCACCGCCCGGGCTTTGAAAAAGAGAGATCGGGACGGCCGTCCGCTGGATGCAGAAGGCGTGGACTCGCTGCAGCGAAAAATTGACAGTGAAACCGGAATCCTCGATGAGTATTTCCGGTATCACCGGTTTGCGGCCGGCGACGAGGGTTTATCGCTGGGAGATATTTCAGTGAGTGCTTTTCTCAGCCGGATCCTGGCCTTGAGCGATTTCACCATCCCGGGACGGTTCGAGGCCCTGTACAACTGGTATGATCGCGTCGATGCACGCATGGCCCGGGACTCCGGACAGCCGGCGGAGCGGTGATGGCTCAAACACCGGTTGACGTCAATTTGCAGGGAAAGCGGCTCATGATCTGCTCCAACCGGGAACCGTATACGGTGACCGAAACGGAGCAGGGATATGAATACGAGGCCACCATCGGAGGGTTGGTCTCGGCTTTGATCCCCATCATGCGTGATACGCACGGAATCTGGGTTTCATGGGCCGGTGGTGAAGCCGGGAGCGAACAATTACCGGCAACTCAGATGGTGCCGGGAGCGGAGCCGCAGTTCCGGCAGCGCCGGGTGTTTCTCACTCCCGACGAAGTGGAGAACTATTATTACGGCTTCGCCAACCAGGCCCTCTGGCCGCTGTGCCATTATTTCCTGGAGCGATCGAATTTCAACGAGGCACACTGGGAGGCCTATCGGACCGTGAATCACAAATTCAGTGAGGCCATCCTGGATGAGATCGATCCGGAGCAGGATCTGCTCTGGCTGCAGGATTATCATCTGGCGCTGGTGGCCGGGATCCTGAAGCGGGAACTGCCGGAGTTGAAATCCAGCATCTTCTGGCATATCCCCTTTCCCCATGCGGATTTTTTTCGGTTTATCCCTTGGCGGGTGGAACTGTTGCAGGGGATGCTGGGGAACGACGTGATCGGGTTTCATCTCCCCCAGTATTGCCTGAATTTCGGCCGGGCGGTGCAAAATCTTCTGGGATATGACTGGAACCGGGAGAAGTACGAAATCTATGTCGGGGATCGGACGGTGAAACTCCTGCCCCGGGGAATTGGCGTGAATTTTCACTATTTCAATGACCTGGGAGGCAAATCTGAAACGGTCCGGAAAGCCCGGGAGATCAAACAAGAATTCAACGCCCCGCATCTCATCCTGGGGGTCGACCGGCTGGATTACACCAAGGGGATTAAACAGCGGTTGTTGACCCTGGAACGATTTTTTGACCGGTATCCGGAGTACTGCGGGGAAGCTTCGCTGCTGCAGATCGCCGTGCCCAGCCGGACCAATGTCCCCGAATACCAGGAGATGAAAGACGAAATCGACTTTCACGTGGGACGGATCAACGGAAAATTTTCCATTCAGGGCTGGGTGCCTATCCACTATTTCTACCGGGGCCTGCCCCAGGAAGAGCTGATTGCGTATTACCGGGCGGCTGACGTGGCCCTGATCACGCCCATCCTGGACGGAATGAACCTGGTGGCGAAAGAGTTCGCCGCCGCTCGCAGTGATGAATGCGGGGCAATGGTACTGGGCGAGCTGGCCGGCGTGGCCAGTGAGTTCCCCGACCTGGTCGCGGTGAATCCGTTCGATCTGGAAGAGGGGGCCCGCGCCATCAAACAATCTTTGGAAATGCCGGAAGACCGGATGCGGCAGACCATGCGGGCCATGCGGCAGCAGGTCCGGGAACGGGACCTGAAGTGGTGGATTGAAGAGAATCTCAGCATGGTGTCCCGGATGTGAGGGGCTGAGTCCGGACGGAAGGTTTTCTCATGGAACCAAAAAAAGGAACAACATTTTCGACAATCTGAAAAGTTAGCGAGAGAACGAGGACGTACACATGGCAAATAGCTTCGAATTTTTTACCGAAGCAGGATTAGTAAAATATACAGGGTATAAGGCGGACAGTTTGCGGTCCCTGCTGGAGGGAATCGAGAGCGTATCCGGGTCGTCGATTTTTTATCACCTGCACCACGCCCTGTTTCGGTGGCACTTTGAGACGGGCGGTCATCTGAATGATTTTGCCCGATGGTGCTGGCGCCAGCTGCAGGAGAACCTGCTGGCAGAGAAGTTGTCCTCGGTGGACCCCATGAGTTACATCAGTATCCACGAGGCCCGCCAGGACCTGATTCAGCACCTTAAAATGCATATCGGGGAAGTGGAATCCTTGCCCCGGATTCCGAAAGGCCGGGAATTCTACTTTTCCGAAATCAAGAGTTTCATCATTCCGACCGGGCACGTCGCCACCGATTTACAGACGTTTTACGACGCCATCTCCAGGGTGGATAGCTATTCGATTTTCTACCACCTCATCGAAGCCCGCATTCGAATGGAAAAACCGGAAAACGATTTTAGCGTTTGGATCCGGGACGAGTTACAGGAATACCAACTGGCGGAGCGGATCGAACAGCTCAGTCCGTACGTTTATAATTTATATGAATTACGCTCAAAACTTCTGGAAATGATACAGGGACGGTTACATGGCGAATAAAATCACACTGGATTCCTACGAAGAGTATATACCGAAGTCCGAACTCGATACCATCCGCATTCTGGCTGACAAGCTGGGGAAGGTGAAAATCCAGCAGATCAATTCCACCCGCCTGGGAGGCGGAGTCGCGGAAATTTTAGCGCATTTGCTGCCGCTGATGCAGGATCTGGGGCTGATGGTGCAATGGGATGTGATGCAGGGGAGCCCGGAGTTTTTCAATGTGACCAAAAAAATCCATAACGCTTTACACGGCACCCGGGCCGAATTCGACCACAGCGAACTGGAGGTTTTTAAAGAGATCACCGCAAAGAATAACCAGATCATCCGGGATGATTTTGACATTCACGTAATCCACGATCCCCAACCGGTGGGGCTTGTGGATACCCGGGAAAAGGCCGGCGGCCAGTGGATCTGGCGGTGTCACGTGGACTTATCGGAAGCCGACAACCGGGTGTGGGGGTTCCTGCGGCAGTGGGTGGAAAATTACGATCATGCCATCTTTCATCTGCCGGATTATGCCAAGGATCTGCTGATCGACCAGATCATTATTCCACCGGCCATTAATCCGTTTAGCGAGAAAAACCGGGAACTGACCGAGGAGGAAATCACTTCTGTGCTGGAGCGGTTCCACATCGATCCGGATCTCCCCATCATGCTGCAGGTTTCCCGGTTCGATCGGCTCAAGGATCCGGTCGGCGTTATCCGATCCTTTCGTTTGGTACAGCAATACCTCCCCTGCCAGTTGATTCTGGCCGGTGGCGGCGCCTCGGATGATCCGGAGGGCGCCCAGGTGCTGCAGGAAGTCTACGAAGAGGCCGAAGGACTGGAGGACGTCCACATTCTCAACTTACCACCGAACAGTAATTTTGAGATCAACGCGCTGCAGCGGGCGGCGTCGGTGATCGTTCAGAAGTCGTTGCGGGAGGGGTTCGGCCTCACCGTAACCGAAGCCATGTGGAAGAGCAAGCCGGTGATCGGCGGCAACGTGGGAGGCATCCGCCGGCAGATTCTGCATCGCAGTAACGGAATGCTGGTGCAATCGGTGGAGGGAACGGCCCTCCGGGTCCGCGAGATCCTGGCCGATCCCGTGCTGGCCGAACGCCTGGGGGAAAACGCCCATAAGTACGTGCGGGAGAACTTCCTGCTGCCCCATTATCTGAAAAACTGGCTGCTGGTGTTCCATTCGGTCCTGAAGCAGGGGATGGGAGTGGTCCGCTTGTAAAACCGACTGCCGGGGCCGGCTCAAGGATATCTCGGGATTAGTACCTTTTCTCTTCCGGTGTGATTTCATATCTTGTTGCGCTAATTCAGAGGCGATAATGACGGCGGCCGAGCATAACGAACAGAATCTCTCGCGAATCATCCTCGGGATCATGCTGGGAGTGTTTCTGGCGGGCATCGACGGGACCGTGGTCAGCACGGCCATGCCCACTATTGTCACCGAACTGGGTGGACTGGCCATCTACAGCTGGGTCTTTACCAGCTACATGCTTACCGGGGCTATCACCATGCCGCTGTTCGGAAAACTCTGCGACGTGATCGGGATCAAACGGAATTTTTACGCCGCCGTAGTAGTCTTCCTGATAGGCTCCATGCTCAGCGGGCTCTCCGGGAGTATGGTCCAGCTGGTGATCTTCCGGGCGATCCAGGGCTTGGGCGCCGGCGGAATGTTTTCGGTCCCTTACGCACTCATCGGCAAGGTCTTCCCGCCCAACCAGCGGGGGAAAGCCCTGGGGTACACCAGTGCGGTGTGGGGGATTTCCAGTATTCTGGGCCCGCTGCTGGGCTCGACCATCGTGACCACCCTGAGCTGGCGGTGGGTGTTTTACATTAATATTCCGTTCGGAGTGGGCTCGGTGTACCTGATTAAAGTAGCGTACCGTGAGATCGCACGCCCCGAAGAGAAGCATCCCGTTGATTATCTGGGAGCGGTGATGTTGATGGTTTCCATCACGCTCATCCTGATCGGATTTCTCCGGTTCGGCCAGCGGGTGCCCTTCCGCGATTGGACCGTGTCGGGTCTGTTAGGGCTGGCCGTCATTTCTTCGGCGCTATTTGTCCTGATAGAAAAGCGGGTAAAGGACCCCATTTTCCCATTGGATTTTTTCCGGCTGCCGGTCTTCCGGCTGACCAATGCGGTGGCCCTGCTGGGCGGGTTCACTATCCTGGGATTGATTTCGTACGTTCCGCTCTATATTCAAGCCAGCAAAGGCGGAAGCGCCATGACCGCCGGCATCGTGATCATGCCCTTATCGGTGGGATGGTCAGGTGCCAGTTATATCACCGGGCGGATCATCCACCGGACCGGCGGACGAAAAATGATCATCTATGGAATGTTACTGTTGTTAATCGGTTGTTTTGGCGCTCTCTGGTTGAATGAGGAGACGCCCCTGGCGGTGGTGATCGGATTTATGCTGCTCCTGGGCACAGGCATGGGGATGCAGACTCCGGGCGCATTGGTAACGCTTCAGAATGCGGTGGAGGTGTCGGTCATGGGGGTCGTGACGGCCTCCCAGCAGCTGGCCCGGCGCATCGGCGCCACTTTGGGCGTGAGTCTGATGGGCGCCGTCCTGACCAATATTTTTATTAACGGGGTGGCGGACATAAAAGCGTCCCCGATGTATCAGGGACTCGCCCCCCGGCTGCAAGCCGGATTCGACGATCCGACTTCGTTGCTCACCGGCGATGCCCGGGCATTGTTACCGCCTGATTTGCTCAACCCCTTGCTGGATGCATTCAGTCAGGCGATCACCGGGATCTTTCTGGTGGGGCTCCTGGCGGCAATTCTGGGAACGATCCTGGCGTTGCGCATCCGGGCCGGCAAGAGTGAGCCGGCCGCCTGAGCCGGTACGTGCCAGATAGATCTTGCGCCATTCTGTCCACGGAAGATTCGAGTGAGAATCCGAGCTGCCGGCGGTGCCACTGGGAAGTTCCCCTTTTGTGTGGAAAATGCTCGGAAACGCCGTGGCCGATCTCCTTGAGGAGGAACGCAATTCATTGCAACGGTCTGCAAAGTTGCAGACTGAATTCTAACCATCTTAAATTATAGGCCGTAAATATGCGATTTCTCGTTATTTTTTTGCTGGGAGCTGTTCTGGCCGCGTGTGGCGGAGGAGTGAAAAACGAGACCCCGCTCCCGCAATCCATCCGGAAAATGGATCTGCACCGGGTGATGAGGGACGGTGAGGCAGACAGTGTTATTACCGGGTTGCACGGGAGACCGGTGACCGCAGCGAAGAACTTTATCGGCTGGTATCAGGGCGACGGAACGACCGGGACGTTATACCTGACGGTCTATCCGGATTCCCTGCAGGCTATTAAAGATTTAAACGCTATGGCGAGCCGGATCCGGGATCCGGAAATTGGCGGTGCCATGGGATTTCTGCACGTTCGGGAATTACCGAAATATGGAAATCAGGTCTATCTGACCCTGCAAAACCGGCGGGCACATTTTTTCTTTGTGAAAGGGAGCGGACTGTACTGGCTGGAAGTGGATCCCCGCATTGCCATGGATGCTATCCGGGAACTGACGGGGCGTCCGTGAAGACGGGATTATTAATAAACAACGGCTCCCGGCAGAAGGTGTCCACCACCGGAAGCCGTTGAGAGTGCTCGAAGCCGGAAACCGGTGATTAGGTAACCGATTTCGGGATTTCGAATTCGTCCGGCTGATAATCGAGAACCTGTTGCGCTTCGACCGCCCGGTTGACCCGCAGGACGGTGACGGCGGTTTCATAGCCGATCTCGCCCGGACAGTTCAATTCATCTTTTCCCCGGATGGTGTTGTAAAAATTTTCCAGGTGGGGTTTGTGGTACGGGTCGTTAAATTCCACCGGAATATCGTAGGCCGGGGGAGCCAGCGTTTCCCGCACGTCGAGGACCACACCGGGTTCCGGTTTCGCCTCTTCTTCCTCCGGTGCGCCCAGATAGCCCAATTTCACCCATTTATCCCATTCCGGGGCGGTGGGTTCCCGATAGACGGATCCACGGGAGGCCGATTCGGAAATCACCAGGGCCCCCTGGTCGCCCATGAAGCTTTCGTAATATCCTTCATAGCTGTTGGTCGTGATGGTCTGGTAATAGGCCCGGACCGTTCCGTACTTGGTATCGTAAGTCAGGATGGTTTCCACGTTATCATACCACTCGTGAGTGGCCGGGTCGTAATAGTCCGTACCGCCGCTGGCCATAACCGTTGAAGGGGGCGATTCCAGAAACCAATTGTAAATATCCAGCTGATGTGATCCCAGATCCACGATGGGACCGCCACCCAGTCCTTTGTACCAACGCCAATTCCGGAACTGGTGCATGTTTTTAAACCCGTACTTCCGCAAGGTAGCCGGTGGAATGGCCGCACTTTCCGGCCAGGAGTTATCCGGCTGGACCGAACGGTTCCACTGCCCGTTGACGGTGGTGATGGTACCCAGCAGCCCCGCATCACGGATCAGCCGGTTATAACAATGTCGGTACCGGGGGTTGCTGCGCCGCTGATGGCCAATCTGCAGGAGTTTCCCGGTGCGCCGGGAGGCCAACAGAATATTGCGAGCACCTTCCAGCGTGTTGGACATCTCCTTTTCACAGTAAACGTGCAGGCCGGCTTCCATGGCGGCCACGGCATGTTCCTCGTGCCAGAAATCCGGAGTCGCAATCACCACGGCATCCAGATCTTTTTCCGATCCCAGCATATCCTGGTAATCGATATAAGGCGTTGCCTGATGCCCGTATTTCTGGAGCAGGCGGGAGGCCCGCTTGAGATTCCAGTCTTCCCAGATATCGCACACGGCCCGGAACCGGAGGCCGGGAATTTTCAAGGCGTCATTCATCAACACCTGACCCTCGGCGCCCACTCCGATGAGGCCCACGTTAATTGCTTTTAGTGCAGAGGATTGCGCACCTTTGGCCCGGATAAGCGGCGAGAGGACTAACCCGGCGCCAGCCGCAGCCGAGTAGCGCAGAAAAGTGCGACGATCCATCCCCGATCTTTTGTCGGAAGTCATTTTATCCTTCATGGTATTCACACCTATGCTGAAAAATTAAACACATAACACGTTATCATATGAAAACGAATTAATCAAGTTTCATATAATTTGGAGTTATTGACGTTTATTAATGTATTTCCACGGTTCAAAGAATGCAACCGATTCCGTCAGGCTGGCATCACGACACATCCGGGAGGAAAAGACGCTTTTACCAAAGAAGCGGATATCCCGGGAGTGGACCGTAAAAATTACACCTTGTCCCTGAACGAGAGAAAAGCAGGGAGACCCCTGGCGAAGTTCAATCAATATCCCGGCTGTACGGAACACTGGGTTCTGCGGCCTTGAGGTGATTGAAGTCCTCCCAGTGATACGGGAGCTCCAGTTGACGTGATTTTCGCCGTTCGAATTCGATACAGAATGAGCGCATGGGACAGGCGGGGCAGGTCGGTTTCTGTGCCGTGCAGACCCCGGCGCCGAAGTCCATCAAAGCCTGGTTGATTTCCCAGACCGAGCCCGGGGTAATCAGCGACTCCGCCAGTTTCCAGAGTCGTTTTTGTTGTTTGGCTTGAGAGGAATGGAGACGCTGCATAAAGATGCGTTCCAGCACGCGCTTCACGTTGGTATCCACAATGGGGGCGGGCCGGAGAAAGGCAAAACTGACAATGGCGCCGGCGGTATACCGGCCGATGCCGGGCAGCGACGCCAACGCTTCCACCGTGGCCGGGAACTCTCCTCCGTGGTCCCGGCAGATCGCCTGCGCGTTTTTATGGAGGTTGCGGGCCCGGTTATAATACCCCAATCCGTCCCAGGCCTCCAGGACCGCTTCCTCCGGGGCCCCGGCGAGATCATTCACGGTGGGAAAGGTCTGTAAAAATCTCTGGTAGAACTCTTTGACCCGCTCCACCTGGGTTTGCTGGAGCATCACTTCGGACACCAGTATTTTGTAGGGATCCCGGGTTCGGCGCCAGGGAAGATCCCGGCCGAACCGCCGGAACCAGTGGAGCAGGGCAGACACGAACAGGCGCTTCCGGGCGGCGGAAGAAAGATCGGTCGGCCGGAGGATCCGGATGGTCATGAGAAGACTTCCTCCCGGTGCTGCCGGAGGTATTCCAGTATCCGGTCATTACCTTCCAGCACAGGATACTCTGCGATCTCTCCCGGCGGAATCCACCGGAGGTCGGCGAAATTCTGGTTGGTGGGAGCCGGGGTGGCGTCAGCTACCAGAAAGAAGGACAGGTGCGGAGAAAACCCGTTGGGGTAGGTGTAGCGGTAGGTCAGCAACCGGGGGCCGGGCACGGCCGCTGTAGCCAGCTCCTCTGCGAACTCCCGGACCAGCGCTTCTCTTGCGGATTCCCCGGGCTCCACTTTTCCGCCGGGAAATTCCCAGAGATCCGGAAACGGCTGATCCGAACGCCGCTGGCCGAGCAGCACGCATCCGTCCCGGACCAGAATACCGGCGACAACGTGGATAGATGGTTGCGATGAATACATTTTATGATCCCGCCCGCGGTTAATCCTGCCTGGTATCCGAGTGAGTCTTCAGCAGATGCTCCAGGACTTCTCTGGCCTGGTACCAAAAGGCCAACCCTTCCGGACTACTATAGTCGCGGTAGGTCCAGGGCAAGGTGTGAAACTCCTTGTGCCTGTACTGCAGGGTTACTTCTCCGAAAATGCGGTCCCGGATATAGATACGATGAGCGAACCCCTTGGTGCTGAAGAGCACTAGCTTCGAGAGGGTCAGATAGCCCGGATCAAGGTTCAGTCTGCGACTGCCGCCGGATGACCGGTACTTAGCCTCCTGCTCATCGGACCAGCGCTTCCACTGCTCCGCTCCTTCCACTTCCCGGAGACAACGAGCGAAATAGAAATATTTTGCGATCTCGGCACCCATCTCTTCATCATAATAGTGGGTGAACTCCTGAACGGAAAAGCTCGGGCTCACGGTTACCTCATTCCGATAGTACGCCGCCAGATCGTTTACTACCTGTTCCGGCGTAATGTCCGGAACAACCATAAACCCGCCTACAGGCAGGACCCGCGAGGGAATAGAGGGGATCGCCATTATGCCTGTGCCACCTTCTGGTTGAGATCCTTCCCGTATTGACGCAGCGCTGAGTAATCTTCGTAAGAGAGGCCGGAATCTCTCAGCGGGTAGATGGAGTTATTCAGCAGCAGCGGATCCGCGTCGGGATCCAGATCGTGGGTATCGACGGCACGCTGGAAGTCCACGGTACCGGGAATGGGGGTAAAACTGGCCAGGCGGATCTTCGCACCGGCCCGGTGCACAAATTCCATGGATTCGCGGACTTCCCGTTCCGATTGTCCCGGCAGGCCCATCAGGGTATAAACTTCGACCCGGTGCCGAGGAAATCCGGCGGCTTCCAGGTGATCCAGGGCGCGTAAAAAGGAGTCGTTGCTGACCTTATTGTTCATGTCTTTGCGCCGGCCTTCGTTGGAGGTTTCGAAACTGAGCCGCACGGATTGAAAATTGGACGCCACCAGTTTTTTCGCCAGGGATAAATCGATCATCCGGGCAAACAGGCCGTTGGGCGTATGGAACCGCAGCTCGTCGCCTGCCTCCTGAAGGCGGTCCAGAATCACTTCAAGATGGCGTTTCTTATTCACAAACAGGGCATCGTCGTAAAAGACCACGTCCCGGATGCCGAATGTCTTGGTATGCCGTAAGATTTCGCCGACCACGGACTCCGGCCGGCGTTGGTGGAACCGGTCGTTCAGCTGATCGGTGGCACAAAATGTACAATGATAGGGACATCCCCTGGCCGTGAGCACGATCAGGGACGAGAGATCCGGGTACAGATCCCAGGGAAGGTCGGGATCGCCCAGGGAGTCCCCGGGATCATACGGCGCCTCGATCCCGAAATAGGCGTCGAGCCAGCGAGTCGCCGCTTCCTCGCCGTAGCCCCGAATCACGTGATCCACTCCGGGGAGTGAGCGGGCGTGGTGGCCGCACAGCGTGGCATACACGCCTCCCAGCAGCACCGGCACGCCCGGGAACCGGTCCCGGAGCCGCTCCACCACGGCTTCCACACCTTTGTACCAATAGGTCATGATGCTGGTGATCAGGATGGCATCCGGTGGCTCCATGGACCGGAGTTCCTGTTCGAACACTGCCTCCGTATACCCGTATCGGGCAAAATAGCGCGGTACCCAGCGGAGCGCCTCCGGTTTGTCCACGATTTCCCGGTGAAATTTCCCCCGGCCGTCTGCCTCCCGGTGAGAGGGCTTCTCCAGTGCGCGCATCCCGGGATGATTCCGATCCAGGCAATCCAGCAGCTGCAGGCGGTACCCGTTTCGGCGCAGAGCGGCGCCCACATAAAGCAGTCCCAACGGCTTAATCCAGAGATCATACGCAGCAAAGTCGTAGATCCAAGGGTTAACGAGTAGTATATTTCTATGTGAACGTCTTGTTTTCATCAGTGGTTCGGGCCATTAGACAGACGAAAATCTATCCGGTTTCAGTCTGAATAGCAAGCCGGGAATCGGCTTGCAGGACGAGGGGCACAAGCATTAATTTTCCGGTATAGAACAAAGGGCCCATCCGGGCGTAAGAATGGGCACAATTAACTGAATACCTTGAAAAGCCTGGGAATGTGACGTCATGAAGAAAATTTGGTTGAGTATTCGTAATAAGGTATTTGCCGGGCTCCTCATTTTGGGACCGGTGGGTTTAACCGTCCTGGTGCTGCGGTGGATCTTCACCTTTTTCGACAGTTTCCTGGGGACGTACCTGCGCCAGTATGTGGAATGGTATTTCCCGGGGATGGGAATTGTCCTGACCATCGTCGTGGTCTATTTTATCGGCCTGCTGGCATCCAACTTCATCGGTAGAAAAACCCTCCAGATTTTCGATAAAATTTTATTCAAGGTGCCCATTGTCAAGAATATCTACTCCACAGCCAAAGGGATATTTCAGGCGCTCTCCCTGCAGGGCAAGGGTAATTTTAAAAAGGTCGTGCTGATTCAATATCCCAGGAAGGGTCTCTGGACGCTGGCATTTGTGACGGGCACCACCACCGGTGACGACGGTATTGAATATCATTCCATGTTCGTCCCGTCAACGCCGAATCCCACCACCGGGTACGTGATCTTCATAAAAAAAGATGAAGTCATCGAAACCCGGTTTACGGTGGAGGAGGGGTTGAAGATGCTGATATCGGGTGGGATGATCTTACCCGGTCAGATGTCCCTGGGGCAGTTGAAGGAAGAACCGGAGGCACAGTAAGGCGGGCGCGCCGGTCCTCCGGGTTTCGTACCCGGGCGACCGGATTTAATCGAACGAAATATTTTCCAATTGCAGCAGCCAGCGTTTTTTGTCCAATCCCGAGGAATACCCGCCCAGGGCGCCCCCGGATCCCAGGACCCGGTGGCAGGGGACGATGATGGGAATCGGGTTCCGGCCGCAGGCGTTCCCGATGGCGCGGGCGGCTTTCGGACGATCGATCCGCTGCCCGATCTCGCCGTAGGTTACGTGCTCGCCGAACGGGACCGACGCGATGACATCCCAGACCTGCTGCTGAAAGTCGGTGCCCCGGTACCTGAACGGGAGGTCGAACCGGGTACGATCCCTGTTGAAATATTCCCGGAGTTGCGCCTCCACCGCGTTTAAAAACGGCGTGTCCTGTTGATAGATGTCTTCCCCGGGTGCGCCGGTGAATTCTTGTACCCGGGAAGCAGTCGGCGTTGAATCGAGATATTTTACCCGAATAAGCACCCCATCCTCCTCCACCAGGAGAATCGTGTGCAGGGGGGTATCGGTGAGAACAGTCCAGAAGATCATAATATGTTCGCTTTCCTGATGGTTTCCGAAAAAATATGCCTCCCATGGAAAAAAGCACGTCGGGAAGATTCTAATTGTTCTCTGTCAGGCAAGTCAAGTAAATCAGCTACATGATACGGATTTTCTCAGAGGATGCCAACGGCAAAAGCGTGCCAGATGTAGACCGTCGCCAGTCCGCGGTACCGGTTCCACCGGGCCAGATAGTTCCTGGTGGCGGTCTCCGGGAGCTGCTCCGGGCTCCCGGTAAGCGCGGAAACCGCGTTGCGGAGTCCGACGTCAGCCGCCGGGGCGTGATTGTACCGCCGGTACCCGATCATCGCCACATATTCAGCGGTCCAGCGGCCTACGCCACGGAGGGCAAGGAGATGATCCATCAGTTGATCATCGGGGAAAGCCCGCCAGGATTCGGGTTGTACTTCCCGGGAAGCAATACTCCTGGCGATATCGATGATGTAGCGTGATTTGGCGCCACTGATTTGGAGGGGACGCAGAGCGTCATAATCCAGTGCCGCCAGCGATTCGGGCGCCGGGAATAACCAGGCGGTACCCGCATCGGTTTCCAGTTTGGTCCCATAGGTCTGAATGAGCCGTGTTTCCAGGGTACAGGCGAATTCCACATTCAGTTGTTGCTCCAGAATCGCCGTCACCAGGCTTTCGAAGATCGTCGGTTTCGCCAGCGGCTTAAAGCCGGAGAGGGTCCGGATAATCCGGTGCATGGGATCATCTTTGGAAACAGTGGCATACCAGTTCTTCAGATTCAGGTCCAGATTCAGGAGCGCCGTCACGCCGGCGGTAACCTCGGTAAAGTCCACCGGTGCCCCGGCGTAAATGGCCGTTTCCAACGCTTCGCCGGTGGTCTTCCGGGTGATCGTGAGAAGAGGGCGGCCATTCTGCAGCCGGAAACCGCGGAGCAGGGCGTCGTCCGACACCCGCTCGGTCACATCCAGCGGATACCACCCGACTTCCCTGAGGGAAAATGCAAACTCATAGGGCTGCGTGGGATGAAGCCGGCAAGATCCTTGGAAAGAAAGCCGCATTGGAATCAGGAAAGAGACGAGTGCCGGGAAGGGGAAACGCGGTGATGCCCGGTCAGGAGGTTGAAATAAGTGCGGGCGTCCGCCGTGAAAATCCCCATGAACACCAGGGCGGTCCCGAGAAAGGTTTTCAATTCCAGGGTTTCCCCTAACACCAGCCAGCCGGCAAAAATCGCTACCAGTGGCGACAGAAAGGTAATGAAACTCAATTTGACCACCCGGACATGATGCATCAGCCAGGTATAGACGGAAAAGGTGACCGCCGAACCGAAAATTCCCAGGTAAAGGATGGAGCCCACGGTGGGGAGGTCGGGGATGAAAAACCGGTGTGGTTCGAACCGGCTGGTGACCAGGAGAAGAAAGGCTCCCAGCAGCATGCCGTAGGCGGTGGTTTGAAAGTGGTGAATTTCCGAGCGATATTTTTTCACCCACACCGAGGCAAAACCCGAACTGGCGGCACTGGCCAGCACCGCCAGCATCCCTAGGGTGAAATAGTCGGTCAACCGATAACCGCTCTCGCCGAAAATCAGTACCACGCCGAAAAAGCCGATGGCCATCCCCAGGGCTTGCTGCCATCGGAAGCGTTCCTCCGGAATCAACAGGTGGGCGTAGAGCAGGACCCAGAATGGCATGGCACTGAACAGGATGGAAGCGAGACTGCTGGGAATATGCTGTTCACCCCAATACACAAGTCCGTATGGAATAAAAAACATGCACAGCCCGAATACAACCACATGCCGGAGACCGCGCGCGGTCGAGGGGGGCGTGACGCCCCGGACCCGGCTCCAGGAGAGTAAAACAATTCCGGCCACCAGAAACCGGAGCGCAGCGCCGGTCAGCGGCGAGGCGCCGTTGAGGCCGATTTTAATCGCCATCCAGGTGGTCCCCCAGATAAGGGTGATTAACGCGGTGAGTGAATAGATGATGACAGGATTTTTTTTCATTGGGCGAGCGATATTCTCACACGATCTACCGTGAGGCGCCACGGTGCAGGTGATCACCTCCCGGAAATCGCATCATTTCCGGACGATTTGAGACCGCTCGGGGCCGGTGGAGACGATGCGAATAGGAGCTCCCAGAGAAGATTCCAGCGCGTCCAGATAGATGAGGAGTGCTTCCGGAAACTCGGACATCGATTCACAGCCGGAGATATCATCATCCCAGCCTTCGAACGAAGCATAGTGCGGGGTCACTTCGTCCAGAGCGTGGAGGTTCAGAAAGTCAGTGGATTGGTCCTCGTACCCGGTACACATCGGGATTTCCCGGAATTGGCTCAGGACGTCCGCCTTGGTGATGCAAATATCGGTAAAGCCGTTAATCCGGGCGCTGAAATCACCCAGCACGCCGTCGAACCACCCACAGCGCCGGGGCCGGCCGGTAGTCGCACCGTATTCATTGCCGGCCTTCCGGAGCCGTTCGCCCGCTTCGTGATCCGTCAGTTCGGTGGGAAAGGGGCCCTCTCCGACCCGGGTGCAATAGGCTTTGAAAATCCCGGTGCTTCTGGTCACGGCCGCCGGCGGAATGCCTAATCCGGAGGCGACTCCGATGGTGCCCGGATGTGATGATGTCACATACGGGTAGGTGCCAAAATCGATGTCCAGCAGCACCCCCTGTGCGCCCTCCGCAATCACGGATTTATCCTCCCGGAGCGCTTGAATGACCTCGGTGGAGACATCCGTCACCAGCGGGAGCACCACTTCCCGGGTGGCAGCCAGTTCGTCCCAGAAGTCTGCCATGACGAGCGGAGGTTGTCCGTAAATTTTGGTCAGGAGAGCATTCGCATACTCCAGGTGGGCTTTCACGGCTTCTTTAAACCGGTCCGCATCCAGGAGAGCGGACACCGGCAGACTGCGCCTGGCGTAGCGATCCGAGTAAGTGGGACCGATCCCCCGTTGGGTGGTGCCGATGGCCTGGTCCTTCAGCGCTGCTTCCGAGACCCCGTCCAACCGTTTGTGTACCGGCAGGACCAGCTGTGCATTGTAGGCAACACCTATCTGTTGCATGCACCGAAAGCCCTTGTCCCGTAACCGGCCGATCTCTCCGGCCAGTTCCACGGGATCCACCACCATACCCGGCCCGAGGAGACACCTGGTATCCGGGCGAAGGATTCCGCTGGGCACCTGGTGTAAAATAAATTGCTCCGTGTCGATAAACACGGTGTGGCCTGCGTTAGCGCCCCCCTGGTAGCGGGCAACCACATCCGCCGAGTCGCTGAAAAAATCGACCACTTTCCCTTTCCCTTCGTCACCCCACTGTCCCCCTACAATCGCATGTACACCCATACTGTTCCTCTGGCGTGAAAAAAGCCCCGGAGAAATGGGGCTTTTCGTTCTGAATCTTTGAGTTTGTCAGCCGCCGTGCGTTGTGCGCTCCGGTGACATCCTGTTCATCGTTTTTTCCGCAATTTGCCGTTTGAAGCGGCGCGCTCGTTCCAGGCTACCACAATCGGGCTGGCCACATAAATGGAGGAATAGGTTCCCACGATGACCCCGATGACCAGGGCGAAGGCAAAGTTCTTAATGACTTCTCCGCCACCCAGCCAGAGAATCAGCACCACGATAAATGTTGTCAGTGACGTCACCACGGTACGGCTTAAGGATTGATTGATGCTCAGGTTCACAATTTTTTCGTAGGGATCCCTGCGCAGGGATTTGAGATTTTCCCGGACCCGGTCAAAGACCACAATGGTATCGTTCAGTGAATACCCCACGATCGTGAGGAATGCGGCGATGATGGCCAGAGAAATCTCCAGGTTGAGTACGGAAAAAACACCCAGGGTAATAAGCACATCATGGATCAGGGCCACGATGGCGGCGATGGCATATTTGAACTCAAAGCGAATGGAGACATAGACCACAATCCCCAGCAACGCCGATAATATTGCCAGGAGCGCCTTCCCCCGGAGTTCACCCCCGATTTTGGGCCCGACCTGTTCCAGGCGTCTCACCTCGAAGGAATTATTCGGCAGAGCTTGCCCCAGCGACTGCTGCATTTGTTGGGCGGTTTCCTCTCCCTGTTGTTCTTCCAGTTTGAGGACCCGGATAATCACTTCGTTGGGAGACCCGAACTGCTGGATTTCCGCATCCTGTAAACCGAGATTGGAGAGGGCATTTCGCACTTCACTTACCTGGATAGGCTGTTCGAACTGCAGCTGCATCAGGGTGCCGCCTTCAAAGTCAATGCCCAGTTTCAGGCCGTGATGAAAGATAATGAAAAACAACCCGATCAGAATCAAACTGAGGGAGACCGTCGCGGCGATCTTCTTTTTTTCCAGGATTTTATAATCAGCGTGTACAAATAGTTCCATAGACTGTTCTCACCTGCGTTAGATTAAATACTCAATTTTTGAAGGGTTCGACCCTCTGTCATCATCATATACACGGTCCGTGTGATAAACACGGCGGTGAACATACTGGAGATGACGCCCCAGAACAAGACGACTGCAAACCCCTTAATCGGGCCGGTGCCGAACTGCATTAAGACCAGGGCGGCGATGACGGTAGTCACGTTGGCATCGATAATGGTCCGTATTGCATTGCCGTAGCCCGCTTCAATGGCGGCCCGGACGGTTTTGCCCTTATGTAATTCCTCCCGGATCCGGTCGAAGATCAGGACGTTGGCATCCACCGAGATACCCACGGTTAAGATTAATCCGGCGATACCCGGCAGGGTCAGCACTGCGTGCAGCGCCGCCAGAATAGCCAGCAGAAACACCAGGTTAAAGACCAGGGCGAGATCGGCGATCAATCCGGAGCCTTTATAATAGATGGCCATGAAGAGAATAACCAGGAGCAGGCCGATAACCGTGGCGCGGGTACCCTGATGAATGGAATCCACACCCAGCGAGGGTCCGATGGTGCGCTCTTCAATTATATCCACCGGGGCCGGTAAAGCGCCCGCGCGGAGGACAATAGCGATATCCTTGGCTTCTTCCATATCCGCCATCCCTTCGATCTGGGTACGGCCGCCGGGGATTTTGGTTCGGATCACCGGCGCCATGTGCACCCGGTTATCCAGGACGATGGCGACCCGGCGTCCGATATTGGCCCCGGTCAGACGGGACCAGGTCCGGGTGCCGGCGGAGTTCATTTCGACGGTGACGATGGGTTGGCCCGCGGCGCTACTGCCGGTCCCGCCCAGAGTGGCGCGGGCATCGGTGACTACCCCGCCTTGCAGACCCGCGTCCTGGTTCACGAGATAAAGAATGTAAAATTGCTGGGCCGGGCCGGTTTGGCTCTGCCGGACCTCGGGATCCGCGCTCCACAAAAACTGCGCATCGGGCGGGATGACCTCCTGTACCTGCGGCATCTCCAGAATACGCTGTACCGCGTTCCTGTTCCGGAGCGGGACGCCGATATCACCACCGACGTTCCGAAGCAGTGCCGAAAAAGGCCGTTCCTGAAAAATCTGTTTATCGACTGCGACGGTGCTGTCCGGCGCCGTGGTACTGTCGGCGGCCGATTGCCCCAGCAGTTCGTCCAGGGTCACCGATTCTTCCTGCGCAACCCCGCCCTCCCGGACCTGGGTGGTATCCTCCGAAGCGACCAGACTATCGGTCAGGCTGCCTTGCTGGCGGCGGAGAACCCGATCGATTTTTTCGATAACCGATTGGTTGAGATCCGGCTCCTTGAGTAATTTGAATTCCAGCAGGGCGGTGGTCTGGATCAGCTCCCGGGCCCGCTGGGGATCCTGAATCCCCGCCAGCTCCACGATGATCCGCCGGTTGCCCACTTTTTGGATCGTCGGTTCGCTGACACCGAACTGATCCACCCGGTTCCGGATGATTTCCAGCGCCCGCCGAACGGCGTCATTGGCCTCTTCCTGCAGGTTGGAAACGATCTCGCTGTTCTGTATCCCGCGATCCGGATAGTAGCGCACCAACCGGAGGTTGGCCATATTCGCCTGCTGCAGGAAAATATCCAGAAAAGTCTGATCCGAGGATTGCGATAAGGTCACGGCTTTTTGCAAAACCTCGTTGAACAGCTGGCTCTTATTGGTCGCCAGGTTCTGTACCAACGTCGGTACGTCCACTTCCAACACCAGATGAATCCCGCCCTGTAAATCCAGGCCCCGGCGGATAATCTTGGATTTCAGCGCGGACAATTCTCCGGTATTCTGGAGATGTTCGCGCTGCTGGTCGGACATGGATTCGTACCGAACAGTAGGATAGAGCAAGATACCGGCGACCGCAATCGCCAGAACGATAAGAATAATTCTCGGTGCTAACCGTCGTAACATTGAATTTGTAACCTCCTGCACTCACTCAAAGGCGTTTATCGGATGATAAAAAGTTTAGCAATATATCCGGTTGCTCAGGTAATGTCAAACCTTTATCTGAGGAAACACCCGGTGGAATATTAATAACCGCGCTCCTTATTGACAATATTGTGTAATGGTTTTCCGTTGAGGTACCGGTTCAAATTCCGGCCGAAATCCAGGGAAGCCCATTCCACATATTCCGGAAAGTTTCCAGAGATGTGCGGGCTGAGCAGTACGTTGTCCAGCTCGAACAACGGCGAATTGACGGGAAGGGGTTCCTGATCGAAAACATCCAGGGCCGCACCGGCGATTTCCTGATGCCGGAGCGCTTCGACCAACGCGCGCTGATCGATGACCTTTCCCCGGGAGATGTTAATCAGGTAGGCAGTACTCCTGATCTGATCTAATTGCTTGGCTCCGATGAGGTGATGCGTCTCCGGCGTCAGGGGGACGGTCAGGACAATAAAATCTGACTCCTGGAGAAGATTCCCCAGCTGGTTCCGGGGATACAGCACATCCACCTCGGCATACTGATCGCCCGGATCAATAGAATACTTGGTGGCAATGACGTTCATGTCGAAGATTTTTGCTTTCTGTGCCACCTGTAATCCAATCGCTCCCAATCCGATGATCCCGATGGTTTTTTTAGTCAATACGCTTATTTTGGCCGCCAGTTCCCATTGGTTCCATTGCCGGAACTTTTTGAATTCCCGAAACTTGTCCAGATGTTTGGCAAAGTACAGGATCTGGGCAAAGACAAATTCGCTGGCCGGTCCGGCATGAATGCCCCGGGCGTTGGTCAGGATCACGTCACTCTGAATCAGCTCCGGGAACAGGGTGTGCTCGATGCCCGCCGTCCCCAGATGAATCCAGCTGAGATGCTCCGCCTGCAGGAAGGCTTCCCTGGGAATGGTATAACAGGCCAGCACATCAATTTTATCCGCCACTTCGAGTACATCTTTGGGATAGGGGGTGTGGTAGAATTTCACCTCCTCGGGCCGGGCGAGTTCCTGCTTGATGATATTGACGATCCGGTGATATTTATTCGGACGGCGAGTGGTGTGAATTGCAATGTTGACACTCATATTGGATACCCGCGCTCTCCCTGAAATTTCAAGCCTGACAACGTGCCTTTTCCATGTATTCTAAAATCAAAGTAAAATAAGAAGATCTCATGGAAGGATGCAATCCAAAACCGGTACCCGGTCGGGAAATCCGGGACAATTATTCCGGGGTGATACGGTCGCGGCGAACCCCGTGTTTCTCTGGCCGGAGAGCGGGGATTCCTATGGCCTTTTCCCTTGCAATTACAGCGAAGCCAACCTATATTCCCTCTCAGGTTTTTAGATATTGACAGGATTAATATGTGACTGTAAATATTGAAGTTAATGTATCCTCGGGATCATGCGAATAGGTGATAGAAACACTATGGGAAAAGTGATTGCCATCGCGAATCAAAAGGGGGGTGTGGGGAAAACCACCACGGCGATCAACGTCGCGGCGGGGATGGGGGTCACCGAGTTGAAAACACTTCTCATCGATATCGACCCTCAGGCCAATGCGTCCTCCGGGATCGGATTTGATGTGGCGAACGCGAAAATGTCGATCTACGAGGTCTTGATTGAAAATCGATCGGTGCGGGAGGTGGCGGTGGAAACCATCGTACCGTATCTGGATCTGGTACCGTCGAATCCCCGGTTGGTGGGGGCCGAAGTGGAACTGGTCTCCATGATGAATCGCGAACGGATTTTAAAAACGGCGCTGAAAAAGGTTCGGGAGGAGTACGATTATATCCTGATCGATTGTCCGCCATCCCTGGGATTGTTAACCATTAATAGTTTGACCGCCGCTGACAGCGTGCTGATCCCCATTCAGTGTGAGTACTATGCCCTGGAAGGATTGAGCCAGCTGCTGAACACAGTCCGGCTGGTGCAGAAGAACCTGAACAAGGATCTGACCATCGAAGGCGTCGTGATAACCATGTTCGACAGCCGGCTGAATCTGTCCAAGCAGGTGGCGGAAGAGGTCCGCAGTTATTTTAAAGACAAGATGTATCAGACCATTATCAGCCGGAATGTCCGGCTGGGCGAAGCCCCGTCGTTCGGGAAGCCGATTATTTTGTATGACGCCGCTTCTACCGGGGCCGCGAACTATATGAAGCTAACCGAAGAGATTTTAAATCATGGCAACTAAACGCCTGGGGCGCGGAATCAGTGCTTTGATCCCGGAGGATAATGATCCGGAACCCGGGACAATTGCCTTAGTTTCGGTGGATCAGATTCGCCCCAATCCGGCGCAGCCCCGCAAGGAATTCGAGCCGGAAGGTATGCGGGAGTTGGAACAATCCATTGCCCAAAAAGGGGTGGTCCAGCCGGTGACCGTCCGCAAGGTGGATGACGGGTTCGAGCTGATCGTGGGGGAGCGCCGCTGGCGGGCTTCGGGCTCCATCGGGTTGGACCGGATTCCGGCGTACGTGCTGGATGTCCAGTCGGACACCGAGATGATGGAATTCGCCCTCATCGAAAATGTGCAGCGGCGGGATCTCAACCCTATCGAGCTGGCGCATGCCTACAACGCACTGGTGGAACAGCACGGGCTCTCCCAGGAAGAGGTGGCCCGGCGGGTGGGGAAAAACCGAAGTACCATCACGAATTTTATCCGGTTGTTGGATTTGCCGTCCTTCTTGCAAAAGAGCTTGCAGAATGAGGAGATCTCGGCCGGGCATGCCCGGGCGCTGTTGGCGGTGGGAGATGAAGAGGCACAGCGGGAAATTTGGGAAACGATCCTGACGGACACCCTGAGCGTGCGGGAGGTGGAGGCGATCGTCCGGGAGGTGAACAGTCCGGAACAGCCCGGGCGAGCCGAGAAGGTCGAGACCCCGGCGCCGGAACCCACGTTGCCCGCGTCCCCCGGCAAGTCGCCGGCCTTGCGGGATATCGAGGAACGCTTGCGGCATCGCCTGGGAACGAAGGTGAATATCAAGACGAAAAAAGAGGGCGGTACCATCGAAGTCCGCTACTATTCTGATGAGGAACTGGAGCGGTTGCTGGAAATGTTCGGGGGATAGGGACGTGGGGCGCATGGCCGGGCAACGGAATACGATGACAGCACAAAGGCGGAAGGCATGAAGCCGAAGAAATATACCATCATGGTTGTGCCCGACACGGCGGGGCGGCAGATGGATTTTACCATGCGGCGGAAAACTCTGCAGTGGATTAGCGTGGTGTTGGGGGTTTTAATCGTGGGCGCGGCGATTGCCCTGGCCTATTACGTCCCCCGGGCGTTGAATTATAATGAGTTGCAGGCGAAAAACGACCAGCTGATGGAGGAGCGGTTCCAGGTCGTGCGAATTCTGGACGACTATAACCGGATTCAGCAAATCAACCGGTATATCCGGAATGTGCTGGGCGGGCAGATTGCCCCGGGAAAAGTCGGGGAAGACGGCCTGCAGGCCATGGCGCTGGATTCGGTGCAACAATCCCGGATTAAACGTTCCATCCCGACGTTGCCGCATTCCTCGCTGAACCTGCTGGATAACGTGCCCTCGTTGCCACCGGTCGACGGCTACGTGACCCAGGATTTTTATGATCAGGCGGTGTTCTACGATGATAATCATTATGGCCTGGATATCATCGCCCGGCAGGGCGAAGTGGTAAAAGCGGCGGCGGCCGGCCTGGTCGTGTTCTCGAATTGGACGTATCAATACGGGAATACGGTGATCATCCAGCATGGCAGCGGGTATCTTACCATTTACGGCCACAACGAACGAAACATTGTCCGGGAACGCCAGTGGGTGGAACGGGGCGAGCCCATCGCTTTTCTGGGAAACACTGGCATTAGCCGCGGGCCGCACTTACATTTCGAGGTGTGGAAAGACGGCAAACCGCAAAACCCGAAGGATTTCATTTTTATATATGAAGATCATGATGTCTCAGTCGAACATGAGCAAACAGAATAGGTGATCTATGGCGCAGAACAACGAATCAAAAATTGATACAATTATCGGAGCGGCCAGTGAAGTGGATGGGAATATTGTGGTGAAGAGCAGCATATTGGTCGCCGGGAAAATACAGGGCGACGTGATTTCAAACGACTTTGTCCGTATCGCAGAATCGGCAGTCATCGCCGGGAATATGCAGGCCAAGAGCGCCATTATTAACGGCAAGGTCGAGGGCAATGTTTTTTGTGAAACCAAAGTGCAATTGGGGAAGACCTCGGAATTACTGGGCGATTTGAAGGCGGCGCGGCTCATCATTGAAGAAGGAGCCATCTTCCGGGGAAAGTGTGAAATGCCCACTTCGGAGGAACCGCTCGTAGCCCAGAAGGCGACAGATGAACAAAAAGAGCTGGAAAAAGCCTGACCAATCCTCTTCCCTGCTGGAGACCTACCGGCAACTGGAACCGTACCTCGGAATCGGACTCACCTTTGCGGTCGCAATCCTGGCCTGCCTCTTCTTGGGACGTTGGCTGGATGGTATGCTCGGAACCTATCCCTGGTTGATGATTATCGGAGCAGCGTTGGGACTCACCCTTGGATTTATCCACCTGATCACTACACTCAATGCGCTCACAAAACAAGATTCGGATAAACACAAGGCGGATGATGAACAGGAAAACGATAAGTGACATACTTGGTATGCTCGTGACAGTTCTATTTCTTGGAGCCGGGGTTTCACTTTTTCCCATTTTCAAGATTCATGACCCGGAAGTCACCCGATCTTTAATCCTGGCGCCACTGGTGATGGGCGTGAATTTTGCCGCCGGAATGTTTTTGATAAAGAAGGGATTTAGCGCATCGCATGCCACCTTCATGAAGGTTGTTTTCGGTGGGATGGGGGTTCGGCTGCTGGTACTTGGCGCAATCATTGCAGCAGTAATCGCGCATGAAAAATTGAACTTTATGGCGTTTTTAATTGCTTTACTTGGATATTATATTGTTTTTATGTTTTTGGAAATCTGGTATGTGCATTCTCGCTTGAGTGTGGAGACGGATGGACGGAACGATAAACGGTAGTCGGTAAAGGGAAATGGCACTTCAAGATGCTGCGCACACAGCTGCGGAAGCCGGAACACAGGGCGCCGGGCATGGGGAATCGAGTGGACAGGTGCTCATCGAGCATATCACGAATTCCCGGGTATGGCACTTTTTTAAAGATGTAGAAATACACCTGCCTCAATTCCACCTGTTCGGGTTGGATCTTTCCATTACCTTACATGTCCTCATGATGTGGATTGCCGGACTGCTGGTGGTTGGCCTCTTCTGGCGCATGGCGGTGAATATGCGGCGCCAGAAGGCGCGGATCCCCCGGGGAGCGTTCGTGCTCCTGGAAATGATGGTGCTGTTTGTGCGGGACGAGATTGCGGTGAAAACCATGGGGGAGAAGCTGGGGCGCAAGATGGCTCCGCTCATCCTGACGTTTTTCTTCTTCATCCTTTTTTGCAATTTGCTGGGATTGGTTCCGTTCATGGCCACCGCCACCGGGAATATTAATGTGACCGCCGCACTGGCCGTCATCGCGTTCTTCACGGTCCAGGGCCAGGGCATCCGGTCGAACGGATTCGGAGGCTATGTCAGGAGTTTTATTCCCAGTGGGGTGCCGGTCCTGCTGGTGGCGATCATTTTCCCCATTGAAATTTTGAGCCAGTTTACCCGACATTTCGCGCTGTGTATGCGTTTGTTTGCGAATATGATCGCGGGCCACGTGGTGGTGCTGGCCCTGATTACACTCATTTTTATCTTTGGGACCGTCCTGGTCTCCCCGATCTCCATCGGGCTGTCGGTCTTTATTTATCTGTTGGAGATTCTGGTGGATTTCATCCAGGCGTACGTTTTTACGATGCTGGCGGCCCTGTTTATCGGGATGGCTGCCCATCCGGAGCATTAGAGATATGAGGAAGAAGTGGGGAACCACTGAAAAAATCGGACGACTAAACACGAGGAGGAAATGATGGGAAATATTGCGTTAGCATACCTAGGAGCCGGGATCGGTGCAGGGTTGGGGATTATCGGGGCCGGGTACGGTATCGGGCGACTTGCCGCATCAGCCATGGAAGGCTCCGCGCGACAACCGGAGGCCGCCGGCGATATCCGGACCTCTATGATCATTGCCGCCGCCTTGATTGAGGGAATTGCTTTCTTTGGGGAAGTGATTTGTATCATTCTGGCGCTGAAATAACTCAAGCCGGTCTGGAAGGGTACACATGGGATTACTAAACGTTGATCCGGGCACAATTATCTGGACGATTATTACGTTTCTTATCCTGCTGGTGATCTTACGAAAAGTAGCCTGGAACCCTATTCTGGCTATGATCGATGAGCGCGAAAGTACCATCCGGGAATCATTGGAAGAAGCGGAGCAGGCCCGGTCCGATGCCAAGAAGACCATGAGCGAGTATGAAGAACAACTCGCCGAGGCGCGCAAGGAAGCCCACCGGATTATCGGTGAGGGAAAATCCGCCGCCGAAAAAATCAAAGATGATATCGTTACGGAGGCCCGGCAACAGAAACAAAGCATGATCGAAGCCGCCCGGACCCAGATTGATGCCGAACGTAAAAAAGCGATCCAGGAACTCCGGGATTCCGTGGCAACCATCGCGGTTTCTGCCGCTTCCCGGATTATCGGCCGGCAATTAGATGCGCAAACGCACCAGGATATCATCGAACGGTCACTGCAGGATCTGGGAGAAGAGGAACAGTGAACCTGAGCCAAATCTCCCGAAAGTATGCCGCCACTTTGTATGACGTGGGTGAGGAACAACAGCGGCTTCCGGAGATCCTGCGCAGCCTGGAGGATTTTGCCAAGGTGGAGGACGAACATCCGGAGCTGCGCCGGTTGCTCGGCTCATTCCGGATTCAGGGTGAGAAGAAAGCCCGGATTTTTCGGAATATTTTCGGCAAAGCACTGGACGCCCTGGTGGTGAATACCATTTCGACCATGCTCCGGAACCAGCGGGCGATGCTGGTCGACGAACTGCTGCCGGCGTTCCGGGAAGAAAGACGGCGCCGGGAGAACATCGCATCGGTGCAGGCAACCACGGCTGTGCCGTTGTCCGGGGACCTTCGGGGCCAGATTAAACAATCACTGGAAAAACAATTGCGCCAGCAGGTGGAATTGGTGGAGCAGGTGGACGAATCCCTCATTGGAGGGATCCGGTTGCAGGTGAATAACACGGTGTATGATGGAACGATTGCTCATCAATTGCAGAAATTAGAAAGAAGTTTGAGCTGAGGCGTTTATTTATTATTGAGGGCGTCATAAGGAGGCAGACGAGTCCATGGAGATAAAAGCAGACGAGATCACGTCATTACTCAAAGAGCAGATTGAGTCCTATGAAGTGAGTATGGACGTGGAAGAAGTGGGGGAGGTGATGAGCGTCGGGGACGGCATCGCTCACGTCTACGGCCTGGAAAATGTGATGGCCAGTGAGCTGGTGGAGTTTCCCAACGATGTCGTGGGCATGGCGTTGAATCTGGAGCGAAACAATGTCGGGGTGGTCTTGTTTGGCGAGAGCCGGTTGGTGAATGAAGGCGACCGGGTCAAACGTACCGGCCGGGTGGTGGAAATCGGGGTCGGCGAAGAGGTGACCGGCCGGGTGTTGAATCCCATCGGCCGCCCGCTGGACGGGAAGGGCGACATTCAGTATACGGAGCGGCGCCCGGTGGAGCGCAAAGCGCCGGACGTAATGGTCCGGCAACCGGTCAAGGAGCCGCTGATGACCGGAATTAAGGCCATCGACTCCATGATCCCGATCGGCCGGGGCCAGCGGGAATTAATTATCGGTGACCGCCAGACCGGAAAAACGACCATCGGGGTCGACACGATTATCAATCAAAAAGACAGCGATGTCTATTGTATCTACGTAGCCATCGGGCAGAAAGCGTCCACCGTGGCGCAGGTGGTGAAAGTGCTGGAGGAAGAAGGCGCCATGGAGTACACCACGGTGATCGCGGCGAATGCGTCCGAGCCGGCTCCTCTGCAATATATTGCCCCCTATGCCGGGGCGACCCTGGGTGAGTATTTTCGGGACACCGGTCGGCACGCCCTGGTGATTTACGATGATCTTACCAAGCATGCCTGGGCATACCGGCAGCTTTCCCTGTTATTGAGACGGCCCCCGGGCCGGGAAGCCTATCCCGGGGATATTTTTTATCTCCACTCCCGGCTGCTGGAACGGGCCTCCAAAATGGAGGAGAAATATGTCATTGTCCCCGCCGGCGCCTCGGAGATTTCCGACCGGGTGAACGACAAGGAGTACCGGTTGCATATCTCTACCAGCAAAGAAGTTCTGGAGGAGGATTTGGAGGCGCTGGGGCGGGAGGAACACGAATTGTTAAAGATCCCGGGGACCGGCGGCAGCCTCACGGCGCTGCCCATTATCGAAACCCAGCAGGGAGACGTGTCCGCGTATATCCCGACCAACGTGATTTCCATTACGGACGGACAGATTTATCTGCTGCCCGACCTGTTTTACGCCGGCCAGCGTCCGGCGATTGATGTGGGTATTTCGGTCTCCCGGGTCGGGGGCAATGCCCAGCTGAAGGCTATGCGCCAGGTCGCGGGCTCCCTGAAGCTCGATTTGGCCCAGTACCGGGAGCTGGAATCTTTTACCCAGTTCGGAGCAGACCTAGATGAAGCCACCCGCAAGCAGCTGGCCAGAGGGGAGCGGTTATACGAAATTCTGAAACAGGGCCAGCATTCGCCCCTGACCTTCGAGAAACAGGTGGTGGTGATATTCGCGGGCACCGAGGGATACCTGGATGACCTGACCATGGAGCAGGTCAGTGGCTTCGAGGAGGAATTCCTGGAATACCTGGAAGCCCAGCGAGGCGAAATTCTGGAAGAAATCCGGCAAGAACAGGTGCTGACTGATGACATCCGGCAGGAACTGGACCAGGTGATTCAGCAGTTCCTGGAAACCTATAAAGTGGACTAACCGGCAACCGGTAAACAATTATGGCCAAAGTACAGGAAGTTAAAGAGCGGATACAGTCAGTTCAGAGCATCCAGCAAGTCACCCGGGCGATGAAAATGGTGGCGGATGCCAAGCTGAAGAAAGCCCAGCGATCCATCGAGCAGGCCCGGCCGTATGCCTATAAAATCCGGAATGTGCTGAGCCAGTTATTGCCACAGATTGATCGATCCCTGAACCCGCTGTTGGAGCTCCGGGAGACTGAACAGGTCGGGTTGGTGGTGATTACGGCCGACCGCGGGTTATGCGGCGCATTCAACAGCCGGATTATCCGGGCGGCGGAACAGGAGCTGGAAAAATATGACCCGGAGCAGGTGAGCCTCATCTGTATCGGTAAAAAGGGACTCCATTATTTTGGCCGGCGTTCCTATAACATCATTGGAGAATATACGGATTTCTTCAAGGATTTGACCTTCACCCGCGCCACCTCGATTGTCGAGGTGATCACCACCGGTTTTTTAAAGAATCATCTGGATCGGGTGGACGTGCTGTATAACGAATTTAAGAACATCATCCAGCAGGATGTCGTGGTCGAGCAGTTTTTACCATTGGAAATTCCGGAGGAGGAGGCCAAGGAATCCGTGGAGGAATTCCTGTTCGAACCGGATACCCAACGGTTTGTGAATGCCTTGGTGCCCCGGCACCTGAATGTCCAGATGTGGCGGATGCTGCTGGAATCCAATGCAGCCGAACAGGGCGCCCGCAGAACGGCCATGGATAATGCCACCTCCAATGCGGAGGATATGATTAAAGACTTACAGTTGACATATAATAAAGCGCGCCAGGCCGCCATCACCAGAGAAATTTCCGAGATTGTGGGTGGGGCCGAGGCGATGTCGAAATAAGCAAGCCGACGAAGGAAGAAAAAGGGTCAGATTTTTATGAATCAAGGCACTGTTGCTGAAATTAAAGGACCGGTCGTGGATGTGCTCTTCGAAGACGGCGAGATCCCGCATATCAAGAACGCTCTGGAGATCGATCGGGGGGACGAGGGAATACTGGTGCTGGAAGTCGCGCATCACCTAGGCGAAAATATGGTACGAACGATTGCCATGGATGGGACCGAAGGGTTGGTGCGCGGTGAGAAGGTGAAGGATACCGGCCAGCCCATCTCGCTGCCGGTCAGCGAGGATATTCTGGGCCGTGTGTTCAACGTGGTGGGACGCCCCATCGATGGCAAGGGTGAAATCAAAACCGAGAAACGGATGGCCATCCACCGGCCGGCCCCGGACCACGAGGATCTCTCCACCGAAACCGAAATGTTTGTCACCGGAATCAAGGTGATTGATTTACTGGAACCCTATACAAAAGGGGGCAAAACGGGCCTGTTCGGTGGAGCCGGTGTCGGTAAAACGGTGCTCATTCAGGAATTGATCCGGAATATTGCTTATGAACACGGCGGCTACTCGGTGTTCGGCGGTGTCGGCGAGCGCAGCCGGGAAGGGAACGACCTGATCATAGAAATGACGGAATCCGGGGTGCTGGAGAATACCACGCTCGTGTTCGGACAGATGAACGAACCGCCGGGCGCCCGGATGCGGGTCGGCCTGACCGCCCTGACCGCCGCCGAGTATTTCCGGGACGAACGCGGCATGGACGTGCTGCTGTTTATCGATAATATCTTTCGGTTCACCCAGGCCGGGCAGGAAGTCTCCGCCCTTCTGGGCCGGATTCCTTCCGCCGTCGGCTATCAGCCTACGCTGGCCACCGATCTCGGGGAGCTGGAAGAACGGATCACTTCCACAAACAAGGGTTCCATTACCTCGGTCCAGGCGGTGTACGTGCCGGCCGACGATTTAACCGACCCCGCACCGGCCACCACCTTTGCTCACCTGGACGCCTCCACCGTGCTGGACCGGTCCATCTCGGAGCAGGGGATTTACCCGGCGGTGGATCCGCTGGCGTCCACCTCCCGGATTCTGGACCCCAACATCATTGGAGAGCGGCATTTCCGGGTGGCCCGTCAGGTCCAGGAAATCCTCCAGAACTATAAAGAGCTCCAGGATATCATTGCCATTCTGGGGATGGAGGAGCTGTCCGAAGAAGACAAAATTACCGTGGCCAGGGCCCGGCGGATCCAGCGGTTCCTGAGTCAGCCGTTTTTCGTGGCGGAGCAGTTTACCGGTACCCCCGGACGCTACGTCCAGTTGGAAGAGACTATCGACGGATTCGAACGGTTGGTGAACGGGGAATTCGATGATCTCCCCGAGCGGGCCTTCCTGTTCGTGGGCACAATCGATGAAGCCGTAGAAAACGCAAAGAAAATGGGATAATATGAATCCTGATCCCTTAACGGTTGAGATCGTCACGCCCACCAGTACGGTGGATTTGCACGGGATTTCCTATATGCGTGCCCCCGGGGTCGACGGGTTATTCGGGGTATTGGAGGGGCACATCCCGGCGATGATCGCACTGGATGTCGGGGAGATCAGCCTCGAACAGCAAGCGACCCGGCGCTATTGGGCCACCAGCGGGGGCTTTGCCGAAATTCACCGGAAGCGGGTGGTCCTGCTGCTGGAAACCGCCGAGCCGGCGGGCGATATTAACCGAAGCCGGGCAAATGAGGCTCTGGAGCGAGCCCGCAGACGGGTGCAGTCCGCTGACAAAGATCCGGAAATTGACAAGGAGCGAGCACAACAAGCCTTGAAACGCGCCAGGAACAGGCTGACCGTGGCCGACCGCGCACAGTAACTAGATTTCGAGCAAACGAGTGGAACACCGGAACCGTCTCTCTCGATGTCATCGGGTTTGGCGGTTTTTTATATAGAAACCAAGGAGAGAGGCATATCATGCGAGTACCACAACGCACCTGTCGCTGTGGCGAGGTCCGGGAACAGCACCTCGGGACCCAAATTACCGTTAATGGGTGGGTCGAAACCAGCCGGGATCACGGCGGCATCATTTTTTTGATGCTCCGGGACCGGGCCGGCAAGGTGCAGGTGGTGGTCAATCCGGAGAAATCCCGGACGATGGGAGCGGAAGCCAAACGGCTGGGGCACGAGTGGGTGGTGTCCGTGACCGGGACCGTGGTGGCGCGGGATCCGGCGAACGTTAACCCGGACCTTCCCACCGGGGCGCTGGAAATCGGGGCGGACTCGGTGGAAGTGTTGAACCCGGCCAAACCTATGCCGTTTCTCATTCCCGAACCGGAATCCGCCAGTGAAGAAGTGCGGTTAAAATACCGGTATCTGGATTTACGGACCGAGAAATTACAGCGTAATCTGCGCCTCCGGCACCAGGCGTATCAAAGCGTGCGGAACACCCTGGATTCTCTGGGATTTTATGAAATCGAAACCCCCTTTCTGATGAAGTCCACGCCGGAGGGCGCCCGGGATTTTCTGGTGCCCAGCCGGTTGCATAAAGGGAAATTCTACGCGCTGCCGCAATCCCCGCAAACCTATAAACAGTTATTAATGATCAGCGGATACGACCGGTATTTCCAAATCGTGAAGTGCTTCCGGGATGAAGACCTCCGGGCGGACCGCCAGCCGGAATTTACCCAAATCGACCTGGAGATGTCCTTCGTGAATGAGGAAGAGGTGATGGAAGTGGCGGAGGCGATTACCACCGGAATCTACCGGGATATCACGCACACCGAAATGGCCGCCCCCTTTCCAAAGATGACCTATCGGGAAGCTCTGGAGACGTACGGAACGGACAAACCGGATCTCCGGTTCGGGTTACCTATCACGGATGTCACCGAAATTTTGGGCGAATCGGACTTTCGCGTATTTCGTTCTGTCAGGGAATCCGGTGGTGTGATTGGAGCGGTGTGTCTCCCGGATGCGGATCTCAGCCGGAAAGAAATTGACGCGCTCACGGAAGTCGTGGCACCGGTGGGCGCCAAAGGGGTCGCCTTTATGAAGGTGACGGAAGAAGGCGTGAGCAGCGGGATCAGCAAGTTTTTTTCCGAACAGGAAGTCCGAAATGTGGTGACTGCCGTAGGGGGCACTCCGGGCGATCTGTTACTGTTCATTGCCGATGATCCCCGGGTCGCCTATCCGGCGCTGGGAAAATTGCGGCTCCACCTGGGGCGTACGCAAAATTTGATCGAAATCAATGCCATAAAACCCGTTTGGATCGTAAATTTCCCTATGTTTGAATTTAATGAAGACGAAAACCGTTGGGATGCGATGCACCATCCCTTTACCGCACCTGTGCCTAAAGATGTGACGGATTTCGCCGATAATATTGGTGAGATGAAAGCGCGCGCATATGATTTAGTTATTAACGGACATGAGATTGCGGGCGGGAGTATCCGGAATTTTCATTCGGAAACTCAGGAGAAAATATTCGATCTGCTGAACATCGATGCACAGGAACGGGAGGAGAAATTTGGATTTCTGCTGGAGGCCCTGGACTATGGAGCACCTCCGCATGGCGGGATCGCGTTCGGATTCGACCGGCTGGTGGCGCAACTAACAGGCGCGGACTCGATACGGGATGTGATCGCCTTCCCGAAAACCACGTCGGCGTTGTCACTGATGGATGGGGCTCCCAGTGAAGTGAGGCCCAGGCAATTGGACGAATTGGGTATTCAGATTCTCCGGAAACGGAACCATGAATGAGCATCGCAGCAGGCGTAAACGAGGAAGAGAGATGAATATAAAATATCTTCAAATGACTCTACTGGCGATAATATTGTGCTGGGCAGCGCCGGGTGCTGCGCAGGATTATTTTTATTCTTCCGAGATGAGCCTGGAAAAGTATAATAGCGAGCTGAAAACCTGGCAGACCCAAATTGTACAACTAGAACAGCAAAAACTGCAACTCCGGCAGGAGATTGAAGTCCTCAAAGAGGAAATAGACCAGGCGAAGGAACAGATTACCCGAACACGCCATGAAACCTTATTGCTTCTCAGCGCCATCGTTTCATTCCCGGACAAACAGGACCAGAGCGGAGACAAGTCAAAGCAGGAAGCCCCCCAGAAGCCGGAATACCCGAATCCGACCTTTTAAGGACCGGTGGAATGGAGCGAAGAACTCCGGCAAACATTTACCTGATAGGGGTGCAGTCATCGCCTGACAAAAGGTAATTATTTATGGATTATACTTCTGAAATATCGTATACTTGACACTGCACTGGAATAAACCGGAAATACAATCCTGACTTTCACACAGTGACTCTGTAGCAAAATGACGTCTGGTTTCCGTTTGCGGTGGTGAACGCAGGAAGTGTTGGCGGGGCTCAGTGGCTTTAATATCACCTTGACAAGATTGACGGAGGTTCGTATTATTATTGTGATTGCCCTTGGGCCAAGTAACCTTAGGTTGAACTGACGGAGGTAAAGAGGTATGGAAAAATTTAGAAAAATTGTTGCCACCGGACTGGTGGGGTTAGCCCTCCTGGCTGCGGCATGCAGTAGTGGTCCGTCCGATGAGCAGCTGCAGAAGCTGGTCGAGACACGGAAGGCCGCAGAATCTGCTGAGCAGCGTGTCCAGGATCTGGAGCAGCAAAAAAAGCAACTGCAGCAGGAACTGGAAGCGAAGCAGCAGGAATTGGCCCGCGCAAAAGCTGAAAGAGCCCGTGTTGAACGGACCGTTAGCGAAGGAGGGCAGCAATAATGAAACGGTTGATTTCTACTAGCATAATTGTCGGAGTTTTGACGCTCCTCGTCGCTGTCCCCATGGTGGCCCAACAGGATTATGGCTACACCAAAGAAATGAGCATGGATGAGTACAATGCGGAACTCCAGAAGTGGGAGCAACGTCTCCAGCAGGCGAACGACCGTATTGCTCAACTCGAGCAGGATATCGCTAATCTGAAGAAGCAGATTGCAGATTTGGATGATCAGATCGCCGGTGTCCGCCAGGAAACTCTCCAGATGCTGAGCAAACAGTATGAAAGCATGGAGCAGACCAAGCAGGCCCTGCAGGCGTATTATGCCGAACTGGATCAGCTGATTCAGGATCTGCAGGGATTGTTGGCGTTGTCTCCGGAGGAATTGTATCAGCATCGTGACGAAGTGGCGCAGCACGAAGAGCACCTGAATGAGCTCAAGCAGAATAATTTTTCTGCCCTCGATGAGGCGCAGGAAAAAATTCAGCAGGCTCAGAATTTACTGGACCGGATCCATGCCAAGATGCCGCAGGCGATGAGTGACGTCTATACGGTGATGCGTGGTGATTATCTCTGGAGAATTTCCGGGAAATCCGATATTTATAATGATCCGTACCAGTGGGTGAAGATCTGGACCTCCAATCGGGACCAGATTAACAATCCGAACCTGATTTATCCGGACCAGCGCTTTGATATTCCGCGGCGGTTGGCCAGTAACAAATACGAAGTGAAGCGCGGGGAAAGCCTGTCTCAGATTGCCGGATACGGAGAAGTCTACGGGAACCCCTTCCAGTGGCAGAAGTTGTACAATGCCAATCAGAAGGTCATTTCGGATCCCAATACGATTTATCCGCACATGGTGCTGGATGTCCCGCAAAACTAACGAGGATTGAACGCTCTTAGTGCATTACCATATTGCGGTAATAAAAAAGCCTTCGGTGATAGTTCTTGCCGAAGGCTTTTTTTATTGAGCAGAAAGACGTAACGTAGATACATGGCGCCGGAAAAAGAACTGGAAATCCCGATCGTCGGAGTCGATCCCCTGTTGTTGCTCGGGATTAACGATGCGAATCTCAAAGTGCTGATGCACCACTTCAACACCTCTATTATTATGCGGGGTACCACGGTGTACGTGAAAGGCGAAGCAACGGAAGTAAAGCAGGTGGAGAATGTGCTGACGGAGATGGTCTATACCCTTGAAAAGAAGGGGAGTCTGGACGTTCAGGACGTGGAAACCCTGGTGAATCTGGAAAAATCCGGCCAGATCCAGCCCCGGGAAGAAGGGCTGGATTCCGTCATCCTGTTTACCAAAAGCGATGTGATCAAACCCCGGACACAGGGACAGCAACGCTACTGGAAACACACCGGGGAAAATGACATCGTGTTCGCAATCGGTCCTGCCGGTACCGGGAAAACCTATCTGGCCGTGGCGATTGCCGTGGCGGCGTTTAAAAACCGGGAGGTGGCGAAGATTGTGTTGTGCCGGCCGGCGGTGGAAGCCGGCGAGAGTTTGGGCTTCCTGCCCGGCGATCTCAAAGAAAAAGTGGACCCCTACCTCACACCGTTATACGATGCGCTGTACGAGATGCTGCCTGCGGAAAAACTGCGGACTTTCATGGAGCAGAAAATCATCGAGATCGTGCCCCTGGCGTACATGCGCGGCCGCACACTGAATAATTCGTTTGTGATCCTGGACGAGGCGCAAAATACGACCACCCTGCAAATGAAGATGTTTTTAACCCGGCTGGGAGTCAACTCCCGGGCAATCATCACCGGGGATATTACCCAAATCGACCTGCCGGAACACCAGGAATCAGGCTTGATCCAATGCCAGGAGATCCTGACGGATGTGGATGGCATCAAATTCGTCTATCTGACCCCCAGGGATGTCGTCCGCCATCGGTTGGTGAAGGATATTATCAGAGCGTATGAGAACCATGCCAGCGACTAGTGTCTTCGGTATGCACCTCAGATAAGGGGCTTTATCACACGTTTTTTCCCAGAGATGTCTTTCCGCAAACATCAGGAGCATGCCGCGTTTGTAAGTTGCGGCGTCTTCTCCGCCCTAGTTCCCATGTATGAGAGTGTGTCGCGGCCTATTCGGGTTTTATCCGCGGGTTTCAGGAGAGGCAATGGCATTCACCGCGCCGGGGGAGCGGAAAAAAGCCTGGATTTCTTGCGGGTTTCTGGCGAATATGTACCATGATTTTAATGGCGTGTCAATTACAGAATGTGCATCGCTCCCTTCGAGTTGGCCGGCCGGGATGAGCAGGGGAACCGGTACAGACGGGAATGCGGCCCGACGTTTCGGAGGACGGAAATGGATTCCCGACCGGAGGGTAGAGAGAACTGCGACAGTGCAAAAAAGGGCGTCGATTTCGGGCAGTGAAATGAACCAATTCGAACAGGTGGGGTGGATATAACGCGTGAGTGCGGCAGAAGAGAGCGGAAAAACAAAAAGGCACGGCCGCCGGGCGGCGAGGGAGTGTGTGTTAAAATCTCTCTACGCTCAGGGATTTAATGAGGATCGGATGGAGGCGGTGGTCGAAGATATGATGGAGAAAGAATCTCTCCCGGAAGAATTCCGGGCGTTTTGCAAAAATTTAGCCATCAAAACCCTGGTCCATTCCGGCGAGTTTGATAAATTAATTAAAGAAAAGGCAGAGCATTGGGAATTTGAGAGGATCGCGATCATTGATAAATTGATTCTTCGAATGGCCCTGTGTGAAATCTTGTATTTTGAAGAAATCCCCCCTAAGGTCAGTATTACAGAGGCCATCGAAATTGCCAAGGATTACAGTACGGAAAAAAGCGGGGCGTTTGTCAACGGTATTTTGGACTCGGTGCTGCAGGATTTGAAGAAGGAAGGCCGGATATTTCTGGGGTAATTATGCGAATCGCGTTGCTCTCAGATATTCATAGTAATATGCACGCTTTGGAAGCGGCCCTTGAGACATTGAGAGAACATGGGTTTGATGAAATCTGGTCCCCGGGTGATTTCGTGAATTACGGCGCAGATCCCGGGGCGATTATGGACTGGGCAACCCGGGAGGTGACGCACGCTGTCCTGGGGAACCATGATGCCGTCATCACGGAACAGGAAACTCCGGAATACTTTAATCGTTATGCCCGGGAAGCCATTCCCTACACTCGTGAACATCTGTCCTCCGGAGATTTACACTGGCTGGAGGCGCTGCCCTATGAAAAAGTAATTGCCGGCGTTCGGTTGGTACATGCCTCTCCGTTACATCCGGAGCAATGGACCTACATCATGAGCCGGGCTCAGGCAATGTCTCTGTTCCGGACCTTCCGGGAGTCGTTGTGTTTTTTTGGCCACACGCATATCCAGGTTGCGTACGATTCCCGGGGAAACCAGTATTATAAGGGAACTATCCTCCTGGAGGAGGATAGAAAGTATTTGATCAATCCGGGGAGTGTGGGGCAACCCCGGGATGGGGATCCCCGGTGGGCAGGGGCGATATATGACACGGAGGAACATACGGTAGAATTCCTGCGTGGAAAGTATGATATCGATGGCGCAGTCGCCCGCATATTTAATGTCGGTCTTCCCAAACGATTGGGATACCGCTTGTATGAGGGACAGTAAGGAGAATAATATTTTCAACCGGATTGCATCGAGAGTGAATCACGCAACGGAAATTGAGGAAACCTCTTGGCCTTTCCCGGAAATTTTCATTCGGGCTCTTTCGGTGTGGAGAGGGTTGTTGCCGTAATTTTTTAGATATTGTCTGATAAATTTTGTATTTAATGAAGATGTTTTGGAAACGTAAAGGAGCTCAGGGACCGATATGCTTGAATTTTTAACGAATCTATTCGGTACGAAGTCAGAGCGAGACATAAAAAAGATCCGTCCCCTCGTCGAAGAGATTAATGAGATTTATGAGACGTTAGAAGAGGCGCCGGATGAGAAATTAGAGGAACGTACTCGCGAGTTCCAGGATCGTCTGCGGGAGATCGAAGTGCAAGTCCGGGAGGACTGTGAAGAAGAGGGGCTGATCGACTACGAAGAAATCGAAGAGCGCGTGCATGAGGCGCAACAGCCTGTGTTGGACGAAATCCTTCCCGAGGCGTTTGCCATGGTGAAGGAGACCTGTCACCGGTTGGTCGGCACGAAGTGGAAAGTCACCGGCCAGGAAATCGAATGGAATATGGTGCCGTATGATGTCCAGATAATCGGTGGAATCGTACTCCACCGGGGGGACATCGCCGAAATGAAGACCGGGGAAGGAAAAACCCTGGCCGCCACGATGCCGGTCTATTTGAATGCGTTAACCGGCCGGGGCGTACACCTGGTGACGGTTAATGATTACCTGGCCCGCCGTGATGCCGAGTGGATGGGGAAGATCTACGAACGGCTGGGATTAACGGTGGGATCCATCCAGAATGAAATGCTTCCCAATAAACGGCGGGAGATCTACAGTCGGGATATCGTGTACGGGACTAACAACGAATTCGGGTTTGATTATCTGCGTGATAACATGGCGATCCGTAAAGAGGACCAGGTCCATCGCGGATATCATTACGCCATTGTGGATGAGGTGGACAGCGTGCTCATTGATGAGGCCCGGACACCGTTAATTATTTCCGGTGTGGTGGAGCATGATGATCGGGATAAATTTTCGGACATCAAGCCCAAAGTGGATCAACTGGTCAGAAAACAACGCCGGCTGGTAACCGAATTGGTGTCCCAGGCCGAAAAACTCCTGGAAAATGACGAGGAGTACGAAGGGGGCATTCAGCTGCTGCGGGCATCCCGAGGCTTGCCGAAGCACCGCCAGGTCATGCGGATGTTTGAAGATCCGTCTTTGAAAAAGCTGGCGCGCCAGATAGAGAACGATTTCATGCGGGATAAAAAAATGTATGAAATCGATGATGAATTATATTTCAGTATCGATGAAAAAAGTAATGTCATCGATCTGAGTGAAAAAGGGCGTGAGAGCTTGGCACCGGACAACCCGGAAGCCTTTGTCATCCCCGATTTAGGGGAAGAGTTGTCGACAATTGAGGAGATGGATCTTCCCGCCAATGAAAAAGTGGAAAAACGGGAAGAAGTCCACCGGGCGCATAGCGAACGATCCGAACAGATTCATAATATCACCCAGCTGCTCCGGGCCTACACCCTGTTCGAGAAGGATGTGGAGTACGTGGTCCAGGACGGCAAGGTGATGATCGTGGACGAATTTACCGGGCGCGTCATGCCGGGCCGGCGTTTTAGCGACGGATTGCACCAGGCGCTGGAGGCCAAAGAAAATGTGCAGGTAGAGCGCGAAACTCAGACACTGGCGACGATTACTCTCCAGAACTATTTTCGGCTCTATCATAAACTTGCGGGTATGACTGGGACTGCCAATACCGAGGCCGCTGAATTTAAAGAAATTTATGATCTGGATGTTACGGTAATACCGACACACCGGCCCGTGGTCCGGGATGATCGGGAAGATCTCATCTACCGGACGCTGCGGGAGAAGTACAACTCGGTGATTGAAGACATTGTCGAGTCTCATCAGAAGGGCCAACCGGTACTGGTCGGTACGGTAACGGTGGGCGTCTCGGAGAAACTGAGCCGGATGCTGAAACGAACCGGCATCCCGCATAACGTTTTAAACGCCAAACATCACCAGCGGGAAGCGGAGATCGTCTCCCGGGCCGGCCAGAAAGGGTCCGTGACCATCGCGACCAATATGGCCGGGCGCGGCACCGATATTAAACTCGGGGAAGGCGTTATCGAGGCCGGCGGATTGCATATCATCGGCACCGAACGGCACGAAGCACGGCGGATCGATCTCCAGCTGAAAGGGCGCTCCGGGCGACAGGGCGATCCCGGTTCGTCTCAGTTTTACCTATCGCTGGAAGATGATTTGATGCGATTATTTGGGTCGGAGCGGATTGCCAATGTGATGGATCGGCTGGGCCTGGAAGAAGGGGAGGTGATTCAGCACCGGATGATCTCCAAGTCCATCGAGCGGGCGCAGAAGAAAGTCGAGGCCAGAAACTTTGGCATCCGGAAACACCTGCTGGAGTATGATGACGTGATGAACCAGCAGCGGGAAGTGATTTATAGCCGGCGGAACCATGCGCTGCGCGGGGAGAATCTGCGGGAGGAGATCATGGAGATGCTGGAGGAATATGTGGATGTCTTCCTGGAAAAGCATACCTCCGAGTCCGAGTTTCCGGAAGAATGGGATTGGGAATCCATCCGGATGGAACTGATGACGGTGCTCAGCATCGATGTCTCCCTGGACGATTTCGATACCTTCAGCGTGGAGCTGATGCGGGACCGCATTATTGATTTAGCCAGAGAGGTGTATGCGAGCAAAGAAGAGATCGTTCCGGATGATTTGATGCGTCAAATCGAACGCTTTATCTATCTGCGAGTGATCGATGACGCCTGGAAGGATCACCTCTACGAGATGGATCAGATCAAGGAAGGAATTAACCTCCGGGCTTATGGCCAGCGGGATCCGCTCATCGAATATAAGAAAGCAGGATATGAGATATTCCTGGAATTATTGGATCGGATTAACCGCGAGACCCTACAGACGCTGTACCGTGCTCAGATTACGCAACAAGAAGAACAGCGGGACGGATTTCGTCCTGAGATGCGCACCCGTGTTACCGGGGTACAGCATGAGGAGAGCAGTGGTATGGGATTACAGGCCCAGCCGGAAGAGGTGGCTGCCACCCAGTCGGCCGGCGGTGGCCAGTCCCAGGGGAAAATTCAACCCCGCACCGTCGAGGATGAACCGGGACGGAACGATCCCTGCTGGTGCGGCAGCGGAAAAAAATATAAGAAATGTCACGGCCGATAAAAGAGCTTGATCGGTCGCATGGTGCAGGGGACGTTCAGGAATGAGTGTCCGGAACGACCAGCATTTCATCCACTCATGCAATCCAAAAGAAGGGGGTGGCTAATATTAGCCACCCCCTTCTTTTGGTGATATAATCTACCTCTGTTTTTCACGGCCCGGGGTGCTAACCGGGCTTCCATTTCTCCTCTGACGGGAAAGTAAATTATCCCGGAGATACTGCTGAGGGAGCATACTGGCCTTACGCGGGCCCCTGCCGGATGGAAGGCGAGCCGATAAGGACGGGCAAAGTCGTGCAAAGTGCGACAGTTCTTTACTCTCTGATATCAAAAGCTTGTATTATTAGCAAATGGATGTACATTAAAGAGATCTCACCCCCTGAGATTGGGTCTCATTACAGTGCGTGAAGGTTGAACGGAATGATCGTTATTTCAACTTTATCTATCGCCGGGAGGTTACTACCCGGACGGGCAATAAGGTGAATACACCCGGGGTTGAAGAGGTACTAATGGAATCATCACCTACCCAAATTTCGCTACAGCTGGCTCGTATCCGGATAGACCGGGAGACGGGGGCGGTCACGCAGGCGGACGCCACGTTCGAGGCGTGGGTGGGCGCGGGAACGGGGACGCACGTGGACGAGTACTTCCAGTTAGAGGACGGGGGCTCGTTGTTCGCGGCGG
>Ga0102944_1000206_pt1 | contig 48524 bp, 47 predicted proteins | sample SalPonD_shore_MG_FD_78172 | JGI IMG/M metagenome (GOLD analysis project Ga0102944, IMG submission 78172) | Salt pond soil microbial communities from South San Francisco under conditions of wetland restoration - Salt Pond MetaG... | ecosystem: Environmental > Aquatic > Marine > Intertidal zone >... | reverse complement strand
CTAGCAGGCCGTTGAAATACTGCTGCGGAGGCCATCTGCGGCGTTGCGCACTGCTCGCTCCCTCACCTATCTACCTGATATGCATCAGTCGCTGCGCGGTGTGCGCCTTGCATATGGCCTCCTCGCGACGTTTTTCAACGCCCTGCTAGTGGTCCTCGCCCCGGCGCAGGGCGCGCAGGAGCTGGCGGCTCTCCAGCGGCCGCGGCCCGAGGTGGGGGGCCAGCGCCGCCCGCATGAGGTCGCGCGCCTGGCGCCGCTCGTCGGCGCCGGGCTCGCTCCCGCCCGCCGCCAGACTGCGCACCGCCCGCCCGGAAAAGGGCCGGCGGCCGGCGGTGCAGCCCCCGCACAGCAGCCCCAGCTCGGGCTCCCAGGCATAGGCGCCGTGGTCGCGGACGGCAGCGCCGCAGCCGGCGCAGCGCTCCCAGTCGGGAGCGAGCCCCAGCTCGCCCAGGAGACCGGCCTCGAACGCCCGCAGCGGCCGGTCGCGGCCGCCCTCGGCCAGCGCCGTCAGGGTCTGGCGGTAGGCGGCGAAGGCGCGCGGGTAGGGGTCGAAGCGGGGGCACAGGCGCAGCAGCAGCTCGTTCAGGTAGAAGCCCAGGTACAGGGCCTCGCCGCGCAGGCCGGTGGCGGCGCCGGCGGCCTCGGAGGTGCGCAGGGAGCGCAGCTCGCCGCGACCGGACCAGCTCACCCGCAGCGGCCGGAAGGGCTCCAGGGGTGTGGCCCCCTTGCGCGGCTTGCGCGCCCCGCGCGCCACCACGCCCACGCGGCCGGCGTCCTCGCTGAACAGCTCCACCAGCAGGCTGGTCTCCCGGTACGGGCGCCGGTGCAGGATGAAGGCAGTATGGGCTTCGGGCCGGCTCACGGAGCGGCGCCCCCTACTCTTCGTACCCCAGGTCGCGCAGGGCCCGCTCGTCGGAGGTCCAGCCGGCGCGCACCTGCACGTACAGCTCCAGGCGCACCCGGGCCTCGAGCAGGTACTCGATGGCCTTGCGGGCGCGGCTGCCCACCTCCTTGATGCGGCGGCCGCCCTTGCCCAGCACGATGCCCTTCTGGCTGTCGCGCTCCACCAGGATGGTGGCCTGGATCTCGGTGCGCTCGGCGGCCTCCTCGAAGCGCTCCACCACCACCTCGGTGGCGTAGGGGACCTCCTCGCCCAGCTGGTGGAAGAGCTGCTCGCGCACCAGCTCGGCGCACAGGAAGCGCAGGTTCTTGTCGGTAATCTGGTCCTCGGGGAACAGCGGCGGTGACTCCGGCAGGCGGGCCCGCAGCTCGTCCAGAAGCGGATCCAGGTTGTCGCCCTTGCTGGCGGACAGGGGCACGATGGCGGCAAAGGGGAAGCGGCCGGCGAGCTCGTCCAGGAAGGGCAGCAGCCTCTCGCGCGGGCTGACCCGGTCCACCTTGTTGACCACGGCGATCACCGGCGTCTCCACCCCCGCCAGGCGCTCCAGGATGGCATCCTCGCCCTCCCCCCAGCTCAGCGCCTCCACCACCAGGACGATGGCGTCCACCCCCTCCAGGGCGGTGACCGCGGCCTGCACCATGTAGCGGTTGATGGTGCGCTTGGCCTGATGGATGCCCGGCGTGTCCACGAACACCATCTGGTAGTCGTCGCTGGTGTGGATGCCCAGCACCCGGTGACGCGTGGTCTGGGGCCGGCGCGAGACGATGGAGACGCGCTCGCCCAGGATGCGGTTCATGAGGGTGGACTTGCCCACGTTGGGGCGGCCCACCAGGGCCACCATACCGCTGTGGAAGGGGCCGCTCTCCGGATCAGGCATCGTCCACTCCGAGGTGGTGGAGCATGCGCCGGGCGGCCTCCTGCTCGGCGCGCCGCTTGCTGGTGCCCTCGCCGCGGATGGGCTCTTCGCCGACGATGGTGCAGTCGATGAAGAAGCGGCGCTGGTGCTCGGCGCCGACGGTTTCCACCAGGCGGTACTCGGGCAGCGGCTGGCCCCGGCTCTGCAGGAACTCCTGCAGCCGGGTCTTGGGGTCCTTGGTCACCGAGCGCGGGTCCACCGCTTCCATGCGCCCGGCCCACTGGCGGTGGATCAGGGCCTCCATGCCCTCCACCCCGCCGTCCAGGAGCACCGCCCCGAGCAGGGCCTCCACCGCGTCGGCCAGGATCGACTCGCGCCGGTGGCCGCCGGCCTTGCGCTCGCCGGGGCCGAGGTAGACCAGGGCCCCCAGCTCCAGCTCCTCGGCGATCTCCGCCAGGGTCTCGGTGCACACCAGCCGGGCCCGCAGCCGCGACAGCACGCCCTCGCGCTGGCGCGGGAAGGCGTCGAACAGCCAGCGCGCCACGGTGAAGTTGAGGCCGCTGTCCCCCAGAAACTCGAGGCGCTCGTTGTTGACCGCGCCGGCCGAGCGGTGGGTCAGGGCCTGGCGGAGCAGGTCCGGATCGGCGAAGCGGTAGCCGATGCGCTGCTGGAGGCGCTCCTCATCCACCTTCCCGGGCCTCCGGCTGGAAGTGGTACACCAGGCGCACGCGGTCGGTGAGGTGCACCTCGGCCTCGTAGTCGGCCGACACCCGGTAGTGGCCGTCGCCCGGCAGGGCCTCCACCTTGACGTCGTCGGCCTTCAGCCGGGAGACGTCCTGGAACTCGAGCTCCTTGAGCACCTGCCGCTTCATCTCCTGGGGCGTGTCGTAGAGGTTGCCCTTGCGCACCTGCTCCTGGAATACGGTGTGGATCGTCCAGTATTCGAAGTACAGGGGCACGACCCGCGCCCCGAGCCAGACCACGAAGGCGGCCAGGACCAGCCAGAAAAGGATGGACACCAGGCCCACCCCCCGTTCGCCGCGCACTGCTGCTCCCCCCATCGGCAACCTCCTGTTCCCCCGCATCAGGGAATCCATTGTCCCAGGCGCCCCCAGCGGGCGCTGTTCTCGTAACCGTCCCATGACCACCAGATCACGAAGGCCCGGCCCAGGATGTTCTCCTCCGGGACGTAGCCCCAGTAGCGGCTGTCGTTGCTGTTGTCGCGGTTGTCGCCCATGACGAAGTACTCGCCCGCCGGGACCTTGATCGGCTCGTACAGGGTCCGACCCCGCTTGTCGCGGGTGTAGAGCACATCGTAGCGGTGGCTGTCGGTGCGCTCGATGAAGCGCTGGGTATGCACCGTCTGGCCGCGCTTGCTGCGGTAGCTGTACGGCCCTTCCGGGTTCTTGGGCACGGGCTCGCCGTTGACGTAGACGGTGTGGTCGTGAAAGGCCACGCGATCCCCGGGCAGGCCCACGATGCGCTTGATGTAGTCGACGCTCTCGTTGCGCGGGTACTGGAAGACGATGACGTCGCCGCGCCGGGGCGCGTCGCCGTCGGTGAGCTTCCAGCCCACCAGGGGGATGCGCAGGCCGTACTCGAACTTGTTGACCAGGAGGAAGTCGCCGACCTGCAGGGTGGGCCGCATGGACCCGGAGGGGATCTTGAACGGCTCCACCACGAACGAGCGGATCAGGAACACCACCAGGATCACCGGGAACAGCGAGCGGGCGTACTCCACCACCACCGGCCGCTGGTCGGGCTCCAGGCCGCGCGCCCGGCCCCACGCCCAGCCGGCGAGCCAGACGCCCCCGGTGATCAGGAGCAGGATCAGCAGCAGCAGGGTGAAGTTCATTCCTCGTCCACCGACAGCGCGGCCAGGAACGCCTCCTGGGGGATTTCCACGGAGCCCACCTGTTTCATGCGCTTTTTCCCTTCCTTCTGTTTCTCCATCAGTTTCCGCTTGCGGGTGACGTCGCCGCCGTAGCACTTGGCGGTGACGTTCTTGCGCAGCGCCTTGACCGTCTCGCGGGCGATCACACGCGAGCCCAGGGAGGCCTGGATGGCGATGTCGAACATCTGGCGCGGGATCATTTCCTTGAGCTTCTTGGCCAGCTCCCGGCCCCGGTAATAGGCATGGTCGCGGTGAACGATCAGCGACAGCGCATCCACGCGGTCCTCGTTGACCAGGATGTCCAGGCGCACCAGATCCGCCGGCTGGTAGCCGTGCAGCTCGTAGTCGATGGAGGCGTAGCCGGAGGTGGAGGACTTGAGGCGCTCGAAGAAGTCGGTGACCACCTCGTTCATGGGCAGCTCGTAGGTGATCATCACCTGGCCGCCGTTGGTGTAGTGCATGGACTTCTGGCGACCGCGCTTCTCCTCGCCCAGGCGGATGACCTCGCCGACGTACGCCTGGGGCACCAGGATGTTGGCCAGCATCACCGGCTCCTCGATGGCCTCGATATCGCCGGCCTCGGGCAGCTCGGCCGGGTTCTCCACCTCGATGACCTCGCCGCTGTGCCTGGTCACCTGGTAGACCACGGTGGGCGCGGTGGTGATCAGGTCCAGGTCGTACTCGCGCTCCAGCCGCTCCTGGATGATCTCCATGTGCAGCTTGCCCAAAAAGCCGCAGCGGAAGCCGAAGCCCAGGGCGTGCGAGGTTTCCGGCTCGTACTGCAGGCTGGAGTCGTTGAGGCGCAGCTTGTCCAGGGCGTCGCGCAGCTCGTCGTACTGCGCCGAGTCGGTGGGATAGAGGCCGGCGAACACCTGCGGCTTGACCTCCTTGAACCCGGGCAGGGGCGCCGCCGCCGGATTGTCGGCGTCGGTGATGGTGTCACCCACCTTGGCGCCGTCCACGTCCTTGATGCCGGCGATGACGAACCCCACCCCGCCGGCGTCGAGGCTGTCCACCTCCAGCGGCTTGGGGGTCATGACGCCCACGGTGGAGACGGTGAAGGTGCGCCCGGTGGCCATCATCTGGATGCGCTGGCCCTTCTTGAGCCGGCCGTCGATGACCCGCACCAGGGCCACCGCGCCCTGGTACTTGTCGTACCAGGAGTCCACCACCAGCGCCTTGGCCGGCGCCTCGGAGTCGCCCTCGGGCGGCGGCACGTCGCGCACCAGCCGCTCCAGGATGGCGTGGATGCCGATGCCCTCCTTGGCGCTGGCCTCCACGGCGTCGGCGGCCTCGATGCCGATGACCTCCTCGATCTCCTGCTTGACCTTGGCCGGCTCGGCGCTGGGCAGGTCGATCTTGTTGAGCACCGGGATCACCTCCAGGTCGTACTCCACCGCCTGGTAGGTGTTGGCCACGCTCTGCGCCTCCACGCCCTGGGAGGCATCCACCACCAGCAGCGCGCCCTCGCACGCCACCAGCGACCGCGACACCTCGTAGGAGAAGTCCACGTGGCCCGGGGTGTCGATCAGGTTGAGGGTATAGGTCTGGCCGTCGTCGGCGGTGTACAGCAGGCGCACGCTCTGCGCCTTGATGGTGATGCCGCGCTCGCGCTCCAGGTCCATGCCGTCCAGGACCTGGTCGCTCATCTCGCGGTCGGCCAGGCCGCCGCAGGCCTCGATGAAGCGATCGGCCAGGGTCGACTTGCCGTGGTCGATATGGGCGATGATGGAGAAATTGCGGATATTTTCGAGCTTCAACGGTCCTCCACCGGTCGGTTCGCGAACCGCGGTCGGAACATACACGGGGACCGGCCCGCGGGCCGGTCCCCCGAAAAGGCAGCCTCGCTGGAGGCTACGGGATCTGGATCGGCAGGAACAGGGCGCCCTTGCCGCGCCTTACCAGCATGGGCACCACCCGGCCCGAGGGCAATTCCCCGGCCATCTTGGCCAGCTGCTCGGGGCCGGTTATGGGCTGGTTGGCCAGCTTGAGGATGACGTCGCCGGGGCGCACCCCTGCCGAGCGCGCGGCGCTGCCGGAGACATCGGTCACCTGAACGCCGCGGTCGGCAGGCAGGCCCATGTCCTTGCGAACATCCGCCGGCACCGGGCGCACGTGCAGGCCCAGCACCTCCTGCGGCTCGCCTCCGCCGCTGCCGGCGGCGGCCTGCTTGCCTTCGTCGCGCTTGGTAACGGTGACCGTGACCTTCTCCTTCTCGCCGTTGCGCACCACCGTCAGGGTAGCCTTGGCGCCCGGCTGCATGCGGCCGATCTTGGGCGGCAGGTCGCCGGCGGTGCGGATCTCGTCGCCGTTGACGGCCACGATCACGTCGCCGGACTCGATGCCCGCCTTGGCCGCCGGGCTGTCCTCGATGACCCGCGCCACCAGGGCGCCGATGGGCTTGTCCATGCCGAAGGAATCGGCCAGGTCGCGCGAGACGTCCTGGATGTAGACCCCCAGCCAGCCGCGCTTGACCTCGCCGTGCTGCTTGAGCTGCTCCACCGCGTCCATGGCGACGTCGATGGGGATGGCGAAGGACAGCCCCATGAAGCCGCCGGACTTGGAATAGATCTGGGAGTTGATGCCCACCACCTTGCCGTCCAGGTTGAACAGCGGACCGCCGGAGTTGCCGGGGTTCACCGCCACGTCGGTCTGGATGAAGTTGACGTAGTTGTCGGTGGGCAGGCTGCGCCCCTTGGCGGAGACGATGCCGGCGGTGACGCTGTTCTCGAAGCCGAACGGCGAGCCGATGGCCACCACCCATTCGCCCACATTGAGGTGCTTGGGATCGCCCGTCTCCACCGTGGGCAGGTCCTCGGCATCCACCTTGAGCAGGGCCACGTCAATGGTGGGATCCTTGCCCACCAGCTTGGCCTCCAGCTGACGGCGGTCGGTGAGCTGCGCCACGATCTCGGTGGCGTTCTTGACCACGTGGGCGTTGGTGACGATGTAGCCGTCCTGGGAGATGATGAAGCCCGACCCCAGGGAATGGGTCTCGTACTGCCGCTGCGGGGCCTGGCCGAAGAACCGGTTGAAGAAGTCTTCGAAGGGCGTGCCCTCGAACTGGGGCGGCACATTGGGGCTGCCGCCGGCCTTGGCCTTCTGGGTGGTGCTGATGTTGACCACGGCGGGGCCGTTGTCCTTAACGATCCCGGTGAAATCGGGCAGCTTCTGGGCCAGGGCGGCCGGCGCGAGCATCAGAAGCGCCAGGAAAAACAGGCCCTGCAGGCCCAGGCCCGTAAGGCGACTGGTTCGCATGGGATTCGATCTCCGCATCGAGGGATGTTGGCGGTTGGGTTCAGGCGGCCTCGCCGCCGGCACCGCCCTCCCCGTCCAGGGGCGCGCGGCGCAGGAGGCGGGCCTGGAAGCGCGGGTCGGCCGCCATGCGGCGGTTGAAGCCGCGCTGCCAGAGGAAGCCGGCGGCCAGGCCGGAGAGCCCGGCCACCAGGATCAGCACATCGCCGGCGGCCAGACCCAGACGGCCGACCAGCCATTCGGCGACGGAGGCGGCGGCGAACATGCCGCCCAACGGCACCAGATACAGGGCGACGGAGGCGCGCAGGTAGCCGCTCTCCGGCAGCCCGATCACAACCCGGTCGCCCGGGCGCACGGCGAGATCGCCGTGCACCCGCATGCGGCAGCCGCCGCCGGGGCGGGTGCCCAGGATGGTGCGGCCCCCGCCGCAACCGCCGGACGTGCTGCACTGGCCGCAGCCGGCGGCCGCCGCGGACTGGACCTCGATCCCCCCGCCGGCACCGACCTCGGTCACAACGGCCTCGGTCTCGATCATTGGCCGGCCTCCGCGGTGCCATCTTCCAGGCTGTTGGCGATGCGGCGCAGGACCCGGCCGGGGAGCTCGCCCAGGACGGTCACGCGGTAGCCGCCGTGGGACAGGGAGCAGGCGCGCAGGGCCCCGCGCTGCAGGATCTCGCGGTCCTCGGCGGACTTGTCCGGATGGTCGGCGGCGGGGTCGAGGAAGACGGAGAGGGTGGCCAGCCCGTCGGAGTAGAAATAGTGGCGCCCCTCGGCGTCCGGGCCCTGGAACCGGGCCTTCAGCCGGAAACCGGGGGGCAGGTAGAGGGCGTCGAGGATGGCCGGCGGGCGGCCCCGGGCGAGCCGTTGCCGGTGTACCACCGGCAGGCCGGCCGGGGCGTGCAGCTCGAGCTCCCCATCCTGCGGCCGGATGCCGGGATCCACGGTGGCGAACATGAAGGTCTCCTGGACCCGCCCGTCGCGGTTCAGGATCTCGGTCTGCAGCGGCAGGTCGGTGGCCTCGTCCCGCCAGATGCGGTAGGTGAAGCGCTGATCGTCGCCGGCGCGGAACTCGATGGCGCGCGCCTCGCGCCCGGCCACCCGGCCGGTGGGCCCCTGGGCGACGTGGTAGTGCGCCCGCACCCGCTCCAGGTCGCCGGCATCCAGACGGAAGATCCCGGTGCCGCCGCGCCGCGGGCCTACCACCACCCGCCCGGCCTCCGGGTGATAGCGGCGGACGCTGTCGCCGGTGCGCACCAGCTCGCGCGCGGGGCCGGTCAGCATCACCAGCCGCTCGCGGTAGGTGCCGTCGGCGCTGCCGGCGTGGAAGAAGCGCATGGACTCGACGCCGCCCGGCATGCCGTGCACCAGCACCCCGGTGTAGTCCATCTGGCGGGCGGCGCGCACCATGGCCCGCACCTGCTGATCCACATCGTCGGCCCCCAGGGCCGGGCCGGCCAGGAGCAGGCAGGCGGCCAGGCCGAGGAGAAAGCGGGACACCCCCATGATCAGCGCTTGTCGAGCTGCAGGCGGGTGCGCTGGAATTCCGCCCCCGTGCTGCTGGGCACGAAGCTGGAATGCTCGGGCAGATAGCGCTTGATGGCGGCCACGTTCTCGGGTTCGGGCTGGGTCGGGGCGGGGGTGGCGGCTTCGGACGGAGCGGACTGGGAGGACTGCGCGAGGGTCGGCGAGGAGCCGGCGTCCCCGGGGGCGGGAGTCCGGCTCAGCAGGACCCCGGCCACCAGGGCCACGCCCACCAGGCCGGCGGCCGTGGCCGCCCAGCCCCAGGCGGTCCGCGCCACCGTCGCCGGGCGTTGGCCGGCCTCCGGCAGCGGCGTCACATTGTCCGGCATATGGGGGCGTTCATTGGCAATGGCCGCGGACACCCGTTCGCAGAAATCCCCGGGGACGCTCGGCCCGCTTTCGCCGCGCACCAGGTTGCGAGTGGCATGGAAACGCTCGAACAGGTGGCAGCACTCACGGCACTCGTTGAGGTGCCGGATGACCGCATCGCACTCCTGCTCTTCCAGCTCGCCATCCACCAGGGCGGACACGGCTTCGTAATCACAGGACCCCATGGGTTATTGCTCCTCCTTTTCCCGGGAGAGGGATTCGAGCGCTTGGTTGACGGCCTCGCGGGCCCGGAAGATACGGGAGCGGACAGTGCCGATGGGACAATCCATGACCTTGGCGATCTCCTCGTAGGTCAGGCCGTCGATCTCCCGCAACGTGAGGGCGGTCCGCAGGTCCGGCGGCAGCTCCTCCACCACCTCGAGCACCTTGCGGCTCATTTCCTTCGACACCGCCACCTCCTCGGGAGTGCCGACCTCCCGCATGACCTCGGCGCCGCCCATCTGCTCCGCGTCGCTGGCGTCGATGTCGGCATCCGGCGGCCGGCGGCCCTTGGCCACCAGGTAGTTCTTGGCGGTGTTTACCGCGATCCGGTAGAGCCAGGTGTAGAAGGCGCTGTCACCCCGGAAGCGGTCCAGAGAGCGGTAGGCCTTGATGAAGCTCTCCTGGACCACGTCCTCCACGGCGGCGGGATCCGAGATGAAGCGGCTGACCAAGCCGTACACCTTGTGCTGATACTTGCGCACCAGCAGGTCGAAGGCCTGCTGCTCGCCGGCTTTTACCCGGTCTACCAGCTGCTGATCGGTCTGGCGTTCGCCCATAACCGCGTGACGTCTCGAACGTGCTAGGCGGACGCCGGGTCGCTGCCGAATCTGACACCGGCTCCGCCAGGGAGTTTCAGGCCCGGCTGCTGTCCGCATCCCGACGGGCCCACGGCGGACCATACTAGCAGACTGCCCCGGCCTCCCCCCTAACAGGCCGTTGAAAAACTGCTGCGGAGGCCATCTGCGGCGTTGCGCACTGCTCGCTCCTTCACCTATCCACTTGATATGCCTCAGTCGCTGCGCGGTGTGCGCCTTGCATATGGCTCCTCGCGACGTTTTTCAACGCCCTGCTAATCCGGCGGCAGCGGAGGCGGACAACCCCGCCCGGTTGGCCCGCACGCCCCGCTTGGGGTACGGTTAACCGGCCATTGAAAAACTGCTGCGGAGGGCTTCTGCGGCGTTGCCCACTGCTCGCTCCTTCACCTGTCTACCTGATATGCCTCAGTCGCTGCGCGGTGGGCGCCTTGCAAAAGCCCTCCTCGCGACCTTTTTCAACGCCCTGTTAAGGCCATGAACCAGCCCAGCGACTCCCTCCCCGAGCCGGCGTCAGGCACCGCCTACAGCGACGTCCTGGTCGTCGGCGGCGGCATCTCCGGCCTCTCCTGCGCCCTGGCCCTGGCCGCGTCCAACCGGGTCACCCTCATCACCAAGGGGGCCGCCGGCGAATCCGCCACCCTCTATGCCCAGGGCGGCATCGCCGCCGTCATGGACCCGGCCGATTCCTACCACGCCCACATCGAGGACACCCTCGAGGCCGGCGCCGGCCTGTGCCACCGGGACACGGTGGAGCTCGTGGTGCGCCACGGCCCGGAGGCCATCGACCGGCTGATCGGCATGGGCGTGCCCTTCACCCGCGAGCCCGGGGAGGAGGGCCCGCAGGCCCGCTTCCACCTGACCCGGGAGGGAGGACACAGCCATCGGCGCATCATCCACGCCGCCGATGCCACCGGACGGGCGGTGGAGGGGTCGCTGCTGGACGCCGTACGCCGGCATCCCAACATCGAGCTGCTGGACCACCGCGTGGCGATCCAGCTGATCCCCGCCTCCCGGGTGGGCGGCGGCGAGGACGAGGACGACCGCTGCTGGGGGGTGTACGCCCTGGACAGCCGCGACGGCTCGGTGACCGCCTGCGGTGCCCGCTTCACGGTGCTGGCCACCGGCGGCGCCGGCAAGGTCTACCTGTACACCACCAACCCCGACACCGCCACCGGCGACGGCATCGCCATGGCCTACCGCGCCGGCTGCCGGGTGGCCAACATGGAGTTCATGCAGTTCCACCCCACCTGCCTCTATCACCCCGAGGCCAAGTCCTTCCTGATCTCCGAGGCGGTCCGCGGCGAGGGCGGCATCCTCAAGCTGGCCGACGGCGACCGCTTCATGCCGCGCCACGACGAGCGTGCCGAGCTGGCGCCGCGCGACATCGTGGCGCGCGCCATCGACTACGAGATGAAGCGCACCGGCGCCGACTGCGTCTACCTCGACATCAGCCACCAGCCGGCCGAGCTCATCGAGACCCACTTCCCCACCATCCGCGCCAAGGTGCTCGAGTTCGGCATCGACATGACCCGCGAGCCCATCCCGGTGGTACCCGCCGCCCACTACACCTGCGGCGGCGTGGTCACCGACCTGCGCGGCCGCACCGACCTGGCCGGCCTGTACGCCATCGGCGAGACCGCCCACACCGGCCTGCACGGCGCCAACCGCCTGGCCAGCAACTCCCTGCTGGAGGGCCTGGTGCTGGCGGCGGAAGCGGCCGAGGACCTGCACGCCCGCCTGGCCGACGGCGAGGGCGCCAGCCTGCCGGAGCTGCCGGACTGGGACACCAGCCGGGTCACCGAGTCCGACGAGGAGGTGGTGGTGGCCCATGACTGGGCCGAGCTGCGCCAGTTCATGTGGGACTACGTCGGCATCGTGCGCACCGACAAGCGCCTGGGCCGCGCCAAGCGCCGGCTGGACATGCTCATGGGCGAGGTGGAGGAGTACTACGCCCGCTTCACCGTGACCCAGGACCTGATCGAGCTGCGCCACCTGGCCCTGGTCGCCGACCTCATCATCCGCTCCGCCCGCGCCCGCCCCGAGAGCCGCGGCCTGCACTTCAACCGCGACTACCCCGCCCCCGACGACAGCCGCCCGCCATGGGACACGGTCCTCTACCGCACCGTCGACGGCGATGACCGGGTGGAGGATGTGGCGATCGGGGACGGCTAGTTTTAAGTTTTAAGTTTTAAGTTTTAAGTTTTCAGTTTTCAGTTTTCAGTAACGGATCAGAGGCAAATCTGGCCTCCGGTTCCTGAAGTCCCCTCCCCCGCCTTTTTGCCGTTACTTAACACTTAAAACTTAATACTTAAAACTTTCTTTTAGGTTTGGCGTTTGAACAGCGCCTTCTTGATCTCGCCGATGGCCGCGGTGGGATTGAGGCCCTTCGGGCAGACCTCGGCGCAGTTCATGATGGTGCGGCAGCGGAACAGCTTGAAGGCGTCGTCGAGCTGGTCGAGGCGCTCGCCCTCGGCGGTGTCGCGGCTGTCGTTGATGAAGCGGTAGGCCTGCAGCAGGGCGGCGGGGCCCAGGAAGCGGTCGGGGTTCCACCAGTAGGACGGGCAGGCGGTGGAGCAGCAGGCGCACAGGATGCACTCGTAGAGGCCGTCGAGCTGGGCGCGCTCGGCCGGGCTCTGGTGGCGCTCATGCTCCGGGCGGGGCTCGTCGTTGCGGAGATACGGCTGCACCGAGCGATACTGCTCGTAGAACCGGGTCAGGTCCACCACCAGGTCCTTGACCACCGGCTGCCCGGGCAGCGGCCGCAGGGTCACCGGCTCGCGCAGCTCCGCCACCGGCGTGATGCAGGCCAGGCCGTTGCGGCCGTTGATGTTCATGCCGTCGGAGCCGCACACCCCCTCGCGGCAGGAGCGGCGGAAGGTCAGCGAGGGGTCGGTCTCCTCCTTCAGGGCCTCCAGGGCGTCCAGCAGCATGGGCCCCGGCGGCTCCACCTCGAAGTCCTGGAGATAGGCCTCGTCGTCGCGCTCGGGGTCGTAGCGGTAGATCCGGAGGCGCATCAGTACACCCGTTCCTTGGGCGGGAAGGAATCCACCGTCAGCGGCTGCATGCGCACGGGCTTGTACGCCATGCGGTGGTCGGCCAGGTAGTACAGCGAGTGCTTGAGCCAGTTGGCGTCGTCGCGCTCGGGGTGGTCCTCGCGCACGTGGGCGCCGCGGCTCTCGGTGCGGGCGCTAGCGGAATGGGCCGCGGCCAGGCCCGCCTGGTACATGTTGTGCAGCTCCAGGGCCTCCACCCGCGCGGTGTTGAACACCGCGCCGCGGTCGCCCATGTCCATGGCGCGGATGCGCTCGCCGAGCTGCTCCAGGCGCTCGATGCCGGCGGCCATGGAGGCGGGCTCGCGGAACACGCCGAAGTGCTCCTCCAGCAGGGTCTGCAGCTCGCGCCGCAGCCGGCCCGGGCTCTCGCCGCCGCGCGGGGCGGCCTCCAGTTCCGCCAGCCGGGCGCGGCTGGGGTCGGCGGCGCCGGCGGGAAGCGGCCGATGGTAGCGGTTGCGGGCCAGGAGCTCCTGGATGCGGTTGCCGGCAGCACGACCGAACACCACGATGTCCAGCAGCGAGTTGCCGCCCAGCCGGTTGGCACCGTGCACCGAGACACAGGCACACTCGCCGATGGCGTACAGCCCCGGCACCGGCTGGTCGTGGTCGGCGCCGTCGGGGCCCACCACCACCTCGCCGAAGCGGTTGGTGGGAATGCCGCCCATGGTGAAGTGGCTGGTGGGGAACACCGGGATGGGCTGGTGCACCGGGTCCACCTTGGCGAAACGCCGGGCGCTCTCGCGGATGCCGGGCAGGCGCTGGCTGATCAGGTCCTCTCCGAGGTGGTCGAGGCGCAGCAGGACATGGTCGCCCTCGGGCCCGCAGCCGCGGCCCTCGCGCACCTCGGTGACCATGGCGCGGCTGACCACGTCGCGGCTGGCCAGGTCCTTGGCGTGCGGGGCGTAGCGCTCCATGAAGCGCTCGCCCTCGGCGTTGACCAGATAGCCGCCCTCGCCGCGGGCGCCTTCGGTGATGAGCAGGCCATGACCGGCAATGCCGGTGGGATGGAACTGGAAGAACTCCATGTCCTCCACCGGCAGGCCGGCGCGCAGCACCAGGCCCAGGCCGTCGCCGGTGTTGATGTGGGCGTTGGTGGAGGTGCGGTAGATGCGGCCGGCGCCGCCGGTGGCGATGAGGGTGGCCTTGGCCTGGATCACCACCAGCGCGCCGGTGGCCATCTCCATGGCCACCGCGCCGAGCACGCAGCCCTCGCCGTCGCGGATCAGGTCGAGCGCCAGGTACTCGTCGAAGAAGTAGGTGCCGGCGCGCACGTTCTGCTGGTAGAGGGTATGCAGGATGGCGTGGCCGGTGCGGTCGGCGGCGGCGCAGGTGCGCGCCGCCTGGTCACCGCCGAACTCGCGGCTCTGGCCGCCGAAGGGCCGCTGGTAGACCAGCCCCTCCTCGGTGCGCGAGAACGGCACCCCCTCGTGCTCCAGCTCCACCACCAGGCGCCGGGCCGCCCGGCACATGTACTCCACCGCGTCCTGGTCGGCCAGGTAGTCGCTGCCCTTGACGGTGTCGTACATGTGCCAGATCCAGCGGTCGTCGCGCACATTGCCCAGGGCGGCGTTGATGCCGCCCTGGGCGGCGACCGTGTGCGAGCGCGTGGGGAACACCTTGGACAGCACGGCGGTGGATGCTTCCGCCCTCGAGAGCTCCAGGGCGGCGCGCAGGCCGGCGCCGCCCGCCCCGATCACCAGGGTGTCGAAGCGGCGCACGGGGATATCGTCGGGATACACGGAGATGCTCACGGCCCGCCCCCCAGGTCGGCGGCCCATAGCCCGCCCCAGGCGACGAGGCCGGCCACGGCGAGCAGCCAGACCGCCAGCAGGGCGACCCGCACCACGCCCTCGGGGAGATAGTCCATGGCCACGTCGCGCACGCCGATGTAGGCGTGGATGCCCACCGCCGCCACGAACAGGACGAGGGCCAGGCGCACGCCGTCGAGGGCCAGCCAGATCCGCCACTGGGCGTAGCCGGCCGGCGGGTCCAGCGCCAGCCACGCCAGCGCCACGGTCAGGAAGCCGCCGAGGTAGAGCGCACTCAGGCGCTGCCACCACCAGGCCCCGAGTCCGGTGCGGGAGGCGCCGGTGTCGCGGAAGCCGCCGGCGTGGCGGCCGGGCTCGGTGGCGGGCGGCCTAGCCCCCATGGCCGCCTCCCGCGGGCCACAGGGCCGCCAGCCCGAGCAGACCGGAGACCGCGGCAACCAGCAGGCAGGCTTGCGCGCTGCGGCGGGCGGCGGCCAGGCCGACGCCCACACCCACGTCCATCAGCATCAGCCGGATCCCGGCGAGCAGGTGGTGGACCAGCGCCGCCAGCAGGACCGCCCCGAGCAGGGCGGCGGTGCGCGTGTCGAGGAGCCCTGCCACCCAGCGGAAATGGGGGGCGGAGCGGCTGCTGTACTCGGCCAGGCCCAGCGCCGCCGGCACCGCCAGCACCAGCAGCAGGCCGCTGAGACGGTGCAGGATGGAGGCCACCGCACCCACGGGGAAATGGATCCGGCGCAGGTCGAGGAAAACGGGTCGGCGGGCTGGGATTCGGGCCATGCCGGCAGTATAGAGGGAGCAGGCGCGACGGGACAATTACCGCACCGGTGGCAGCCTGGACCAGGGCGCCGGGCTCGGCCATAATCCCGACCCCCGAGCCCGGGAAACGGGACGCATTCCCGCGAGACAGCCAAGGATGGGGCAACCATGCTTCCCGACTGGCAGCAAACCCTGGAATCCCTCGGCGGCCGCATCGAGGACGGCGTCGTCGCTGACTTTGGCGACCCCAGCGCCGAGCTGGCCGCCGCCGACCGCGGCGAGACGGTGCTCGCCGACCTCAGCCAGCGCGCCTTCCTGACCCTCACCGGCAGCGAGGTGCTGTCTTACCTGCAGGGCCAGCTCACCAACGACGTCTACCCCGCCGAGCACGGCACGCCGGTGCTGGCCGCCCACCTCACGCCCAAGGGCCGGGTCATCGCCGGCCTGCTGGTGCTCCCCTTCGAGGCCGGCTTCGCGGTGGACTTCCCCGGCGATCTGGCCGAGCCGCTCACCAAGCGCCTGACCATGTTCATCCTGCGCGCCGACGTCCAGCTCACCGACGCGGCCGACCAGTGGGTGCGCCTGGGGGTCTCCGGCGAGACGGCGGCCGCCGCGGCGGCCGCCGCCATCGGCGCCGAGCGCCTGACCCCGGAAGGAACCACCCGCGGCAGCCACGGCACCGCCATTCCCCTGCCCGGTCCCGGCCCGGCCTACCTGCTCGTGGTCCCGCCCGAGGCTGGCCGCGACGCCTGGACCGCTGCCACCGCCGAGGCCCGCCCGGTGGGCCGGGACGCCTGGGAGCTGGCCCGCATCCGGGCCGGGGTGCCCGACCTGGGCGCCGCCACCAGCGAGACCTTCATCCCCCAGGAGGCCAACCTGGAGCCCCTGGGCGGCATCAGCTACACCAAGGGCTGCTACACCGGCCAGGAGGTGGTGGCGCGCACCAAGCACCTGGGGCGGCTCAAGCGCCAGCTCTACCGGCTGCGGGCGGACGGCCCGCTGAGCCCGGGCCAGGCGGTCCACGCCGAGGGCGAGGAGCAGAGCCGGGGACGCATCGTGCGCTCCGCGCCCCTGCCGGGAGGCGGCAGCGAGGCGCTGGCGGTGCTGCACATCGAGACCGTGGAGGCGGGCACCGCGCTGCACGCCGAGGGCGGCGCCGCCCTGGAGGTGCTCGACCTGCCCTACGCGCAGCCGGCCCTGGCCGAATGAAGGCGCCGGACTGGGGCTACTTCGTCTACTACCGGATCGACCCGGAGCGCCGGACGGACATGCCCTGGGCGGCGCTGTTCGCGGCGGTGGAGCGGCGCACCGGCGTGGCCGGCCGCCTGTTCGGCCCGGCCCCCGACGGCCGCACCTGGATGGAGGTCTACGAGCCGGTGCCCGCCGCCCGGCGCGAGGACTTCGAGCGGGATCTGGCGGCGGCGGTGACGGAGGCGGGGATGGACGGCTTGCTTCCGGCCGGCGAGCGGCGCCATGCCGAGGCCTTCCCGCGGGCGGCGGGCGACGGCTAGTCTCCCGGGCTCCCGACCGGATTCCCGGCGGGGCCCGCCGAAGAAGGGCCCGATGACCCGGACCCCGAGGGGGCGGACCGGTCCTCGCCGTGCGGGCGCACCATGCGGATGAACAGCTCGTCGTCGCGGATCATGCCCAGGTCCTCGCGGGCACGCTCGACGATAGCCTCGCCCTCGCGGCGGAGGTCGGTGACCTCGGCACGCAGCCGCCGGTTGCGCTGCTCCAGGCGCTCGGCGGTGGCCTTCAGCTCCGCCAGGCGGTGCTGGCGCTGCCACATGTCCGTCAGTCCGCGCGCACCGAGCCACAGCTGGTACTGCAGGGCCCCCACCACCAGCACCAGGCCGACGAGCAGCATGCGCACGGCGCCCTGCCCCGCCTACCGGGCCGGGTTCCGGCGCACCACCAGGCGCGCCAGCACCAGACCGGCGAGGAAGGCCGCCGCCGCGGGCGGGCCGCCGGCAGAGGCGGCGCCCCCGAGCAGGCCGAGCACCCCCGCCAGCCCCAGGGCCAGGACCCCAACCACCCGGACTCGGGACCACTCCGCGGCCCCGGCACGCCGGGCCAGGCGCCGCATCCCCGAGAAGAACAGCACGCCGCCGGCGACCCCGGCGACACCGCCCAGGCCGACGGCCACGGCCGGGTCGGGGACCAACGCCCTCATCCGCGCCGCGTGGGCAGGGCCGCGGCACCCAGGTAGCGGCCGTCGGGGCCCAGCTCCTCCTCGATGCGCAGCAGGCGGTTGTACTTGGCCACGCGGTCGGAGCGCGACGCCGAGCCGGTCTTGATCTGGGCACAGTTGGTGGCCACCGCGATGTCGGCGATGGTGGTGTCCTCGGTCTCGCCGCTGCGGTGGGAGACCACCGCGGTGTAGCCGGCGCGCTTGGCCAGATCGATGGCATCCAGGGTCTCGGACAGGGTGCCGATCTGGTTGACCTTGATCAGGATGGAGTTGGCCACGCCGCGCTCGATGCCCTCGGCCAGGATCTTCGGGTTGGTGACGAACAGGTCGTCGCCCACCAGCTGCAGCGAGCCGCCCAGGCGGTCGGTGAGCGCCCGCCAGCCTTCCCAGTCGTTCTCGCCCAGGCCGTCCTCGATGGAGGCCACCGGGAAGTCCGCCGCCAGCTCCGCCACGAAATCGATCATGGCCTCGGTGGCCAGCTCCTTGCCCTCGCCGGCCAGGCGGTACTGGCCGCCCTGGTGGAATTCGGAGGCGGCCACGTCCATGGCCAGCAGCACGTCCTCGCCGGCGGTGTAGCCGGCCTTGTCGATGGCCTGCATGAGGGTCTCGAAGGCGGCGCGGTTGGAGGCCAGGTTGGGCGCGAAGCCGCCCTCGTCGCCGACGGCGGTGACGTGGCCGGCGTCGGCCAGGGTCTGCTTGAGGCTGTGGAACACCTCCACGCCGCAGCGCAGGGCCTGCGAGAAGTGGTCGAAGCCCACCGGCATGAGCATGCACTCCTGGAAGTCCAGGCCGTTGTCGGCGTGGGCGCCGCCGTTGATGACGTTCATCATGGGCACCGGCAGCACGCAGGCCCCGGCGCCGCCCAGGTAGCGGTACAGCGGCAGGCCGGCGTCGGCGGCGGCCGCCTTGGCCACCGCCAGCGACACCGCCAGGATGGCGTTGGCGCCCAGGCGAGCCTTGTTGTCGGTGCCGTCGAGCTCGATCATGGCGCGGTCGATGGCGCGCTGGTCCTGGGCGTCGAGGCCGAGCACCGTCTCCATGAGCTCGCCATTGACGTGGGCCACCGCCTGGGTCACGCCCTTGCCCGCGTAGCGCTCGCCGCCGTCGCGCAGCTCCACTGCCTCGCGCTCGCCGGTGGAGGCGCCGCTGGGCACCGCAGCGCTACCCACCGCGCCGCTCTCCAGCCACACCTCGGCCTCGACGGTGGGGTTCCCGCGGGAATCCAGGATCTCGCGACCACGAACCTCGACAATGGCACTCACAGGCGTATCTCCAAGGCTAGTTTTCAGTGTTCAGTGTTCAGTGTTCAGTAAAGGCAAAACCTAGGGCCACCCGGCCTGCAGGGGCCAGGCCGTTGCCGTTACTGAACACTGAACACTGAAAACTGAACACTTCGAAACACTTAAACGTCGTTCTGGCGAGCCGCGCTGTGGATCGCCAGCAGGCGCGTCAGCAGGGCCTCCATCCTATCCAGCGGCCACATGTTGGGGCCGTCGCTGGGGGCCGAATCCGGGTCCTCGTGGGTCTCCATGAACAGGCCGTCCACGCCGACCCCGGCGGCGGCGGAGGCCAGGACAGGCACGAACTCGCGCTGGCCGCCGGAGGCGCCGCCGGCGCCGCCGGGCAGCTGCACCGAGTGGGTGGCGTCGAACACCACCGGGGCGCTGGTGTCGCGCATGACCGCCAGGGCGCGCATGTCCGAGACCAGGTTGTTGTAGCCGAAGCTGACCCCGCGCTCGCACACCATGATGTCGTCGTTGCCCGTCTCGCGGGCCTTGTCCACGACGTTTTTCATGTCCCAGGGCGCCAGGAACTGGCCCTTCTTGATGTTCACCGGCCTGCCGGTGGCCGCCACCGCCTGGATGAAGTCGGTCTGGCGGCACAGGAACGCCGGGGTCTGCAGCACGTCCACCGCCTCCGCCACCGGCGCTGCCTGGTCGGGGGTGTGGACGTCGGTGAGCACCGGCACCCCCACCTCCTCGCGGACGGCGGCCAGGATGGCCAGGCCCTCGTCCATGCCGGGCCCGCGGTAGCTGCCGGTGGCGCTGCGGTTGGCCTTGTCGAAGCTGGACTTGTAGATCAGCGGCACGCCCACCCGCTCGCAGATGGCCTTGAGCCGCTCGGCGGTGCGCAGGGCGTGGTCGCGGTCCTCGATGGCGCAGGGGCCGGCGATCAGGAAGAAGGGGTGTTCGCCGCCGATGGGGTAGCCGGCCAGCTCCCTCACGCCGTCGCCTCCAGGCCCTGGCGGTGGTCGAGGGCGGCGCGGATGAAGCCGCTGAACAGGGGGTGGCCCTCCATGGGGCGCGAGGTGAACTCGGGGTGGAACTGGCAGGCCACGAACCACGGGTGGTCCGGGGCCTCCACCACCTCCTTGAGGCGGCCGTCGACGCTGCTGCCGGTGAACATCAGGCCGGCCTCCTTGAGCAGCTCGTAGTACTGGTTGTTGAACTCGTAGCGGTGGCGGTGGCGCTCCACCACCTGCTCGCGGCCGTAGGCGGCGCGCACCGCGGAGCCCTCCTCCAGGATGCAGGGGTACTCGCCCAGGCGCATGGTGCCGCCCAGATCGCCCTCGGCCTCGCGCGTGACGATGCGGCCGTCCTCGTCCAGCCACTCGGTGAGCAGGGCGATCACCGGATGGCGGGTGGTGCGATCGAACTCGGTGCTGGACGCCCCCTCCAGGCCGGCCACGTTGCGCGCGAACTCCACCACCGCCAGCTGCATGCCCAGGCAGATGCCGAGGTAGGGCACGCCGCGGCTGCGGGCGTAGGCGATGGCCGCGATCTTGCCCTCGCTGCCGCGCTCGCCGAAGCCGCCCGGAACCAGCACGGCGTGCACGCCGTCGAGGTGGGCGGCGGCGCCGTCGCCCTCGATGGACTCGGCATCCACATAGCGCACGGCCACCTTGGCCCGGTGCTGGATGCCGGCGTGGGTGAGGGCCTCGTTGAGCGATTTGTAGGACTCGGTGAGGTCCACGTACTTGCCCACCATGGCGATCTCCACCTCGGCGTCCGGGTGGTCGATGGCGTCCACGATGCGCTCCCACGGCGCCAGGTCCGGCGGGCCCGAGTCCATGCCCAGCTTCTCCAGCACGATGCCGTCGAGCTGCTGGCGGTGGAACCCCAGCGGCACCTTGTAGATGGTATCCACGTCCAGGGCGGTGACCACGGCGCGCTCGGGGACGTTGCAGAACAGCCCCATCTTGCGCCGCTGGTCCTCGGGGATCTCGCGGTCGGCGCGGCACAGCAGCACGTCCGGCTGGATGCCGATCTCGCGCAGCTCCTTCACCGAGTGCTGGGTGGGCTTGGTCTTCATCTCCCCGGCCGAGGGGATGTAGGGCACCAGGGTCAGGTGGATGTACAGGCAGCGACCGGCCAGCTCCACGCCCAGCTGGCGGATGGCCTCCATGAACGGCAGCGACTCGATGTCGCCCACCGTGCCGCCGATCTCGATCAGGGCCACGTCGGCGCCGTCGCCCACTGCCAGGATGGAGTCCTTGATCTCGTCGGTGATGTGGGGGATCACCTGCACCGTGCCGCCCAGGTAGTCGCCGCGGCGCTCCTTCTTGATCACCGACTCGTAGATCTGCCCGGTGGTGAAGTTGTTGCGCGCCGACATGCGGGCGTGGGAGAAGCGCTCGTAGTGGCCCAGGTCGAGGTCGGTCTCGGCGCCGTCGGCGGTGACGAACACCTCGCCGTGCTGGAACGGGCTCATGGTGCCGGGATCAACGTTGATGTAGGGATCCAGCTTCTGGAAGGTGACCTTGAGGCCGCGCGCCTCCAGCAGCGCGCCCAGGGAGGCGGATGCGATGCCCTTGCCGAGGGACGAGACCACGCCCCCGGTGATGAAGATGAAGCGGGTGTGACTGCCAGTCGCCTGCGCGTCGGTGCTCTCGCTCATTCGCCGTCCCGTTGTCCCCGTTCGCCCGCTCGCGGGCCCTGTTCCGGCGCCGTGCCCCGGTCCCCGGCCGTCCCTCCTTCCCCGGCCAGGATGCTATCCCCATCCGCCGCCGGCAAGGCCGCCTCGGTCAGCCACAGCCAGCCGCCGCGGCGCTCGGCGCCGCCGCCTTGCCACTCGATCCGGCCCGCGGCCTCGTCCCGTGCCGCCAGCCGCAGCGCCCGGTCCAGCGCCTCGCGCGCCGGCGGCGCCTGGCCCGCCCGGCGCAGGGCCGCCCGCAGCACCAGCCGGCCCTCGCCGGCGGGCAGCGCGGCCAGGCCGGCGGCCGCCAGCGCCGGCGGCGCGCCCGCCCGCCACAGCGCGGCGAGCCGCTCCTCCACCGCCCCCTCGAGCACCTCGCGCGCGTCCTGCAGCAGATCGGCGGAGCGCGCCACGGAGGCACTCACCTCGCCGCCCATGGCCTCGGCCAGGCACGGCAGCAGCCGATCGCGCACGCGCGCACGGGCGAAGCGGGGATCGCGGTTGCCGGGGTCGCTCACCGTGGCCAACCCCAGGCCCTCGACCCAGGCGGCCAGCTCGGCGCGGCGGAAGGGCAGCAGCGGCCGCGCCAGCCAGCCGGCGCCGAACGCCCGCCGGCGCTCGATGCCGGAGAGGCCGTCGAGGCCGGCGCCGCGGGTGAGGTAGAGCAGGACCGTCTCCGCCTGGTCGTCGGCGTGGTGGGCGGTCATCACCCAGTCGCCGGCGTCCATGGACCGCTCCAGCAGCCCGTAGCGGGCGCGCCGCGCCGCGGCCTCCTCGCTCTCCCCCGCCCCCGGCGTCCCCTCCCACGCCAGCAGGCGGAACCCCACCCCCAGCCGCTCGGCGGTGGCCCGGGCCTGCTCCGCCCAGGCGTCGGCCTGGCGCTGGAGGCCGTGGTGGACGTGCACCGCCTCCACCCGGAAGCCGCGCACCGGCACCAGCGCCGCCAGGGCGGCCACCAGGGCGGTGGAGTCGGGCCCGGCGCTGAAGGCCGGACGCAGGCGCGCCCCCTCCGGGACCGCCAGATCCCGGCGGAGGTGCTCGTCGAGGCGGGTCACGAAGCGATCCCGCAGGGGGTGGCGCGGCAGCATGGGGGCACTCCGGATGCCGGGGCCCCCGCCGGGGGCCCTCAGGTCTCCTCGTCGAAGGAGCCGAAGCCCATCAGCCGCTGGTAGCGCTCCTCCAGCAGCTGATCCACGGGCCGGGCCTGCAGGCGATCGAGGTGCTCGGCCAGGAGCCCGCCCAGGCTTTCCGCCATGGCATCGGGGTCGCGGTGGGCCCCGCCCAGGGGCTCCGGCACCACCTCATCGATGAGGCCGAACTTCTGGATGCGCTCGGCGGTGATGCCCATGGCCTCGGCGGCCTCCTGGGCGCGACCGCTGTCCTTCCACAGGATGGAGGCGCAGCCCTCGGGGCTGATCACCGAGTAGGTGGCGTACTGCAGCATGAGGATCTGGTCGCCCACGCCGATGCCGAGCGCGCCGCCGCTGCCGCCCTCGCCGATCACGCTGGCGATGATCGGGGTGCGCAGGCGCGCCATCTCGCGCAGGTTGCGGGCGATGGCCTCGCTCTGGCCGCGCTCCTCGGCGCCCACGCCGGGGTAGGCGCCGGGGGTGTCGATGAAGGTCAGCACCGGCAGCCGGAACTTCTCCGCCAGCTTCATCAGCCGCAGGGCCTTGCGGTAGCCCTCGGGCCGGGGCATGCCGAAGTTGCGCCGGAGCTTCTCCTTGGTGTCGCGGCCCTTCTGGTGGCCGATGATCATCACCGGCCGCCCTGCCAGGCGCGCGGTGCCGCCGACGATGGCGGGATCGTCGGCGAAGGCGCGGTCGCCGTGGAGCTCGCGGAAACCGGTGACCATGCGCTCGAGGTAGTCCTGGGTGTAGGGCCGGGACGGATGCCGCGCCACCTGGGAGACCTGCCACGGCGTCAGGTTGCCGTAGATCTTCTCCGTCTGGCGGCGGTTCTTGCGCTCGAGCCGCTCGATCTCCTCGCCGATATTGAGGTCGGCCTCGTCATCGGTGACGTAGCGCAGCTCCTCGATCTTCGCTTCCAGTTCGGCGATGGGCTGCTCGAAGTCGAGAAAGCGGTTGTTCATAAACGGACATCCTCGGTTGCCGACCCGGCCGGCGCCGGGCGCTGGCCCTCCCCTCTTTCCGCGTCCCCTCGGTCCGGGGCACGGCTCCGCCGCAAACCGCGGGATTATACCCGTCTCGGCGGGCCGATGAAAAACTCAGGCCTCCGGCCGGAAGCGCACCCGCACCGCCTCCTCCCCCAGCAGGTCGGACAGCGCGTCCAGCAGCCCCGGTTCGGGCCGCACCGCCTGTCCCATGCGCAGACGGGCGCGGGCGCGGCCGGGGATGCGATAGTCGATCCATACCGGGCACTGCCCGGGATGCTCGGTCAGCAGCCCGCCCAGGCGCTCGGCGGCCTCGGCCGCCATCTGCGGCGCCGCGAGCGCCAGCTCCAGGGCGCGGGCCCGCTCCACCCGGGCCTCATCCAGGGTCATGATGCGCTCGGCGGTGACCTTGTAGCCCCCCGTCTGCTCGTCGGGCGCGGCGCGGCCCTCCACCACCGCCAGCGGTTCGTCGCCGCGCAGCCAGTCGCGGGCCTCGCCGTAGGTCTCGGCGAACACCACCACCTCGGCGCGCCCGGAAGGGTCCTCCAGGGCGGCGAAGGCCATGCGCTCGCCGCGGCGGTTGTTGATCTCCTTGAGCGACGCCACCAGGCCGGCGATCACCACCGAGTCGCCCTCCTCGGGGGCGAGGTCGCGGATGCGGCCGTCGGTGAGCTCGCCGAGCTCATCCATGCGGTCGTCCAGGGGGTGGCCGGAGAGGTAGAAGCCCAGGGTGGCCTTCTCGCCGCGCAGGCGCTCGGCGCTGTCGAGCTCGGCCACCTCCGGGTACTCGCCGCCGGCCGTGGGCTCGGCCTCGGCGAACAGGCTGTCCTGGCCCACGGCGATGTCCTGCTGAACGCGCACGCCCTCCTCGAAGGCGGTGTCCAGCACCGCCAGCATGGCCGCCCGCGAGGGCCCCAGGGCGTCCATGGCCCCCGAGCGGATGAGGGCCTCGGCGACGCGCTTGTTGGCCCGGCGCAGGTCCACGCGGCTGGCGAACTCGAACAGGTCGCCGAACGCCCCGCCGGCGGCGCGCTCGGCCAGGATGGCCTCCAGCGCCGCCTCGCCGGCCCCCTTGACGGCGCCCAGGCCGTAGCGGACGTCGCCGGCGTGCTCGGCCGCCTGGTTCTCCACCGTGAACTCCAGGTCCGAGCGATTGATGTCCGGCGACAGCACCGCCAGGCCCATCTGCCGGCAGTCGCCGATGAAGTTGACCACCTTGTCGGTGTTGTTCATGTCCGACGACAGCACCGCCGCCATCAGCTCCGCCGGGTAGTGGGCCTTGAGGTAGGCGGTGCGGTAGGAGATCAGGGCGTACGCGGCGGAGTGGGACTTGTTGAAGCCGTAGCCGGCGAACTTCTCCATCAGGTCGAAGATGTCGGTGGCCTTGGCGTCGTCGATGCCGTTCTCGCGCGCGCCGGCCAGGAAGATCTCGCGCTGCTTGGCCATCTCCTCGGGCTTCTTCTTGCCCATGGCGCGGCGCAGCAGATCGGCGGCGCCCAGGCTGTAGTTGCCGAGCACCTGGGCGATCTGCATCACCTGCTCCTGGTACAGGATGACCCCGTAGGTCTCCTCGAGGATAGGCTCGAGCTGCGGCAGCGGGTAGTCCCACTGCTTCTGGATGCCGTGGCGCCGCTCCACGTAGTCGTCGACCATGCCCGACTCCAGCGGCCCCGGGCGATAGAGGGCGACCAGCGCGATCAGGTCCTCGAAGCGGGTGGGCTGCAGGCGCTGGATGAGCTCCTTCATGCCCGAGGACTCCAGCTGGAATACCGCCGTGGTCTCGCAGCGGCGCAGCAGGGCGAAGGTGGCCTCGTCGTCCATGGGCAGGGTGTCCATGTCCAGCGGGCCCTCACCCGCCGCCTGGCGCGAGCGGTTGACCTGGGCCACCGCCTTGTCGATCACGGTCAGCGTGCGCAGGCCCAGGAAGTCGAACTTGACCAGGCCGGCCGCCTCCACGTCGTCCTTGTCGAACTGGGTGGTGACCGTGTCGCCGTCCGCTTCCTTGAACAGCGGCGTGAAGTCGGTCAGCGGGCTCGGCGAGATGACCACGCCGCCGGCGTGGGTGCCGGCGTTGCGCGCCAGGCCCTCCAGCTTGCGGGCCAGGTCGATGAGGGTGTGGACGTCCTCCTCGTTCTCGTAGCGCCCGCGCAGGTCCTCCTCCTGCTCCAGCGCCTGGCTGAGGGTGATGCCGAGGTCGTTGGGGACGAGCTTGGCGATCTTGTCCACGTAGCCGTAGGGGTGGCCGAGCACCCGGCCGACGTCGCGCACCACCGCCTTGGCCTTCATGGCGCCGTAGGTGATGATCTGCGCCACCTTGTCGCGGCCGTACTTGCCAGTGACGTAGTCGATCACCCGGTCGCGCTTGTCCATGCAGAAGTCCACATCGAAGTCGGGCATGGAGACGCGCTCGGGGTTGAGGAAGCGCTCGAACAGCAGGCCGTAGCGGATGGGATCGATGTCGGTGATCTTGAGCGCGAAGGCCACCAGCGAGCCGGCGCCGGAGCCGCGCCCCGGCCCCACCGGCACGTCGTTGTCCTTGGCCCACTGGATGAAGTCGGCGACGATCAGGAAGTAGGCGGGGAAGCCCATCTGATCGATGATGCCGATCTCCCGCTCCAGACGCTGGCTGTACTCGGCGCGCAGCTGCTCGGGATCGGCGTCGGTATTGTTGGCCAGCACCTGCGGCAGGCGCTCGGCCAGGCCGTCACGGGCGGCCTTGGGGAAGAAGGCCCCGATGGAGCTGCCGTCCGGCGGCTGGTAGTCGGGCAGGTAGGGGGTGCCGAAGGCCAGCTCCACGTTGCAGCGCGCGGCGATGTGGCCGGCGTTGGCCACCGCCTCGGGCACGTCCTCGAACAGCGCCGCCATGTCGTCGCCGCTGCGCAGGTGGTTCTGCTCGGTGAAGCGCGAGCCGCCGCGGCGGCGCTCCAGGGTCGTGCCCTCGGCGATGGCCCGCCGCACCTCGTGGGCCTCGGCGTCGCCGGGCTCGGGGAAGTGGACATTGTTGGTGGCCACCACCGGCAGTCCCAGCCGGCCCGCCAGCTGCAGGCTGGCCTGGTTGACCTCCTCCTGACCGCTGCCGCCGGTGCGCTGCAGCTCCAGGTAGAACCCGGCCGGGAAGGTGTCGCGGTACCAGCGGGCGGCGGCCTCCGCCGCCTCCATGCGGCCGCGCGCCAGCCAGTAGCCCACCTCCCCCTCGAGGTTGGCGGACAGGGCGATCAGCCCGTCGCCGTGGGCGGCCAGCCACTCCCGCTTCAGGCGCGGCTGGCCGCGCACCTGGCCCTCCAGGTAGCCCCGGGAGGACAGCTCCACCAGGTTGTCGTAGCCGCCCCGATCGCGCGCCAGCAGCACCAGTTGGGCGGCCGGCGCGTCGCCTTCGGCCTCCAGCCACACCTCCGAGCCGATGATCGGCTTGATACCCGCCGCCAGGGCCTTGTTGTAGAACTTCACCAGGGCGAACAGGTTGCCGTGGTCGGTAAGCGCCACCGCCGGCATGCCCATGGCCTTGGCGCGGGCGATCAGGTCGGGGACGCGCAAGGTGCCGTCGACGAGGGAGAACTCGGAGTGGCAGTGGAGATGGACGAAGGGGGGCGAATCGGGCATAGCGGCCATCTCGAAGAAAGTTTTAAGTGTTAAGTTTTAAGTGTTAAGGCAACCCAAACCGACAAGCATTTGGTTTTTAATTTCTTTTACTTAAAACTTAACACTTAAAACTTACCACTTGATGGTAAACGATCGCCGATGGATGGGCGAGGGGCCGAGGCGCTTGATGGCGTCGCGGTGGGCGGCGGTGCCGTAGCCCTTGTGGCCGGCGAAGCCGTAGCCGGGGAAGCGGTCGTCGAAGGCGGCCATCCAGCGGTCGCGGATGACCTTGGCCAGGATGGAGGCGGCGGCAATGGCGTCGTCGCGGCCATCCCCGCCCACCAGGCACTCGGCGCCGGGCAGGCCGGGCGGCCGGGCGTTGCCGTCGATGCGCACCGCGGCCGGGTCGAGGCCGAGCGCGGCCACCGCGCTCCATGGCGCGGAAGGTGGCCTGGAGGATGTTGACCTCGTCGATCTCCGCCGGCTCCGCCCAGCCCAGGCCGGCGGCCGCCGCCCCGGCCAGCAGCTCGTCGTGGAGGGCCTCGCGGCGCCGGGCGGTGAGCTTCTTGGAGTCGGCCAGGCCGGCCACCGGGTTGGGCTCGGCCAGCACCACCGCCGCCGCCACCACCGGGCCGGCCAGCGGTCCGCGCCCGGCCTCGTCGACGCCGGCCACAGGCACGGGCGGCAGCCCGCCCGCGGCGCCGGGGGCCACGACGGTCCGCCGGCAGTCGGCCTCGCCCAGGGCCAGGCCCAGCTGGCCGCCTGCCTCAGGCCCGGGCATCGGCCAAAAAGCCCGCCACCACCTCGGCCGCCCGCCGCGACGGCTCGTGGCCCAGGGTCTCGCGCACCCCGGCCAGCTCGGCGCGCGCCTTCTCCCGCCGGTGGGGGTCCTCCAGGAGCTCGGCGAGGGTCTCGGCCACGGTTTGCGGCTCGGCGTCGCCCTGGATCAGCTCCGGGGCCACCTCGCGGCCGGCGATGAGGTTGACCATGCCGATGTAGGACACCCGCACCAGCCGCCGCGCCAGCCAGAAGGTCACCGGCGAGAGCTTGTAGAGGACGATCAGGGGCGTCCCCACCACGGCGGTCTCCAGGGTGGCCGTGCCCGAGGTGACGGCGGCGCAGTCGGCGGCGGCGGTGGCCGTGATGCTGTCGTCGCAGCGCACCAGCCCGGCCGGCCCCATCTCGGCCTGCACCTCGTCCAGCACCTGCGCCACCTCGGGGCCGGCCACCGGCAGCACGAAGCGGATGCCCGGGAAGCGGGGCTCGAGCAGCTCGGCGGCCTCCAGCAGCACCGGCGCCATGCGCAGCACCTCGGAGCGGCGGCTGCCCGGCAGCAGGGCCACCACTGGCGCCTCCGCCGCCAGCCCCAGGCGCTCCCGGGCCGCCTGCCGGTCGGGCACCTCCGCCAGGCGCTCGACGATCGGGTTGCCGACGTAGGTGACCGGCACCCCGGCCGCCTCGTAGACCTCCATCTCGAACGGGAAGATCACCAGCATGTGGTCCACCACCCGGCCGATTCCGCGCACCCGCCCGCGCCGCCAGGCCCACACCTGGGGGCTGACGTAGTAGACCACCGGCACCCCGGCACGTTTGGCCACCCTGGCCAGACGCAGGTTGAAGTCGGGCAGGTCCACGCACACCAGCAGGTCGGGCGGATCCTCGCGCAGGCGCCGCTTGAGTCCGTTGAACACCTCGCGGATGTCGCCGAAGTGGCGCAGCACCTCGGTCAGGCCGACCACGGCCAGCCGGTCGGAGGGATACAGGGCGCGGCAGCCGGCGGCCTCCATGCGCGGACCGGCCACGCCCTCGAAGCGCGCGCCCGGGCGCTGCTCGCGGACGGCGTCGATGAGGCCGGCGGCGATGGCATCGCCGGAGGCCTCGCCGGCCACGATCATGACCCGCGGCCCGGCGGCGCGCTCCTCGCCGGCGGCGGTCGGCGGCGCCGTGCGGGCCGCGGGCGGACTCGGCGGCGCCGGGGTCACGAGCGGGCGTGCTCCTCGACCACGGCGGCGATGCGCTCCACCTCCTCCTTGGACAGCTCGGGGAAGATGGGCAGGGCCAGCACCCGCTGGGCGACGCGGTCGGCCACCGGGCAGCGGGCGCCCTCGGCATAGGGGGCGAACACCGGCTGGCGGTGCAGGGGCACGGCGTAGTACACCGCCGAGGCGATGTCGGCGGCGGCCAGGGCATCGCGCACCTCGTCGCGGTTGGCCGTCTGGATCACGAACTGGTGGTAGACATGGCCCCCCTCCACCGACTCGTTGGGCAGGTGCACGGCGGCCTCGGCCAGGTTGCGCCGGTAGGCCATGGCGACGCGCCGCCGGCCCTCGTTGTAGGCGGCGATGCGGCTCAGCTTGGCGCGCAGGACCACCGCCTGCAGCTCGTCCAGGCGGCTGTTGAAGCCCAGCTCGTCGTGGTAGTAGGGCCGGGAGGAGCCGTGGTTGCGCAGGCGCAGCAGGTGGTCGGCGAATTGATCGTCGTCGGTGGTGATCAGCCCGCCGTCGCCGGCGCCGCCGAGGTTCTTGCTGGGAAAGAAGCTGAACGCCCCCGCCCGGCCCCAGGCCCCGGTCATGCGTCCGCTGCGGGCGGCGCCGAAGCTCTGGGCGCAGTCCTCGAGGATGGTCAGGCCGTGGCGCTCGGCGATGTCGTCGAAGGCCTCCATGGCCACCGGCTGGCCGAACAGGTGCACCGGCAGCAGGGCCTTCGTGCGGTCGGTCACCGCGGCCTCGGCCTGCTCGGGGTCGAGGTTGAGGGTGTAGGGGTCGATGTCGGCGAACACCGGGGTGGCGCCGGTGTAGAGGATGGCCTCGGCGGTGGCGGCGAAGCTGAAGGGGGTGGTGATCACCTCGTCGCCGGGCCCGATGCCGGCGGCGCGCAGGGCCAGGTGCAGGGCATCGGTCCCGGAGGCCACGCCCACCGCCCGGTGCACCCCCAGGTGCTCGGCGGCCTCGGCCTCGAAGGCCTTGCCGCGCGGGCCCAGGATGAACTGACCGCTGGCCAGAACCTCGCGGATCTCGGGCTCGATCTCCTCCATCAGCCCCGCCATCTGGCGGGCGGCGTCCACCATGGGAATGGTCACGACTTGAGCTCCTGCGGCGCAACGGGCCCGTAGCGGGCGAAGTGGTCGTCGATGGCAGCGCGCACCTGCAGGCCCAGCTCCAGGGCGGCGCGGCCCTCGTAGCCGCTGACCCCGTCGCCGGGCTGGCCCCGGCAGGCGCGCAGGAAGGCGTCCACCTCCTCGGCGAGCAGGTCGGCCGGCTCCAGCTCCAGCTGCTCGCCGCGGGCGCCGGGCACGGGGCCGTCATCGCCCGCTTGGTCCAGCTCGAACACGCCCATGGCGTTGTTCACGAAATCCAGCGACACGTAGCGGTGGGGCTGGAACATGCGGATCTCGCGCACCCGCTTGCGGGCCACCCGCGAGGCGGTGACGTTGGCCACGGCACCGCTTTCGAAGGCGATGCGGGCATTGACCATGTCCACCTTGTCGGTGACCACCGGGATGCCGATGGCGCGCACCTCGGTCACCGGCGCGCCCACCCAGTGCAGGATCAGGTCCAGGTCGTGGACCATCAGGTCGAGGATGACATCGATGTCCAGGGAGCGCGGCTGGAAGGTATTGAGGCGATTGGCCTCCAGGTAGCGCGGCGGATGGCGGTCCAGGCCGCTGGCCGCCAGCCGCCGCACGCCGGGATGGAAGCGCTTGAGGTGGCCCACCTGCAGGATGCGGCCGGAGGCGTCGGCCGCGGCGATCAGGTCGTCGGCCTCGTCCAGGCTGGCGGCCAGCGGCTTCTCCATGAGCACGTGGACCCCGGCGCCCAGGGCCTGGACACCGAGGTCGCCGTGGACCTCGGTGGGCGCGGCGATGGTCACCGCGTCCACCCCCTCCACCAGCGAGCCGGCGTCGGGGAAGGCGACGCAGCCGGTTTCGGCGGCCACCGCCTCGGCGCGCTCCATGTCCGGATCGAACACGCCGACCAGCTCGGCGTCGGCGTGGGCGGCGTACTTCTGGGCGTGGTAGCGCCCCAGGCTGCCGACACCCAGGACGCCGACGCGGATCACCTCGCTCATGAGCTGTTGTCCCCTCGGCCGGACTCCGCCGGCGCTTCCAGAAGGATGATGCTGATGCCGGCGGCGTCGGCGGCGGCCACCACCTCGTCACGATCGAGCACCAGGGTCAGCCCGGCCTCCAGCGCCAGGCAGGTGGCCCCGGCCTCGGCCATGGCGACCACCGTATCGGTGCCGATGGTGGGGACGTCGAAGCGCACGTCCTGGCCCGGCTTGGCCACCTTGACCACGGTCACCCCGCCGCCGCCCAGCTCGCCCCCGCGGCGAATGGCGGCGTCGGTGCCCTCGATGGCCTCAACCGCCATCACCGAGCGGTTCTTGATGACCACGCTCTGGCCCACGTCCTGGCCGGCCACCACCTTGGCCAGGTCCCAGCCGAAATCGATGTCGGCGCGCTCTTCCCCGGAAGGCGCGCGCCGGGTCAGGACCCCGGACCCGGGCAGCAGCTCCCCGGCGTGGGCGATGGAGGACACCAGCCGGATGCCGCTGCGCCCGAGCTCATCGGCCACCGCCCCGAGCAGGGTGTCGTCCTTGAAGTCCGGGGCCCGCGCCATGAGCTTGACCGCCCGCAGGTCGGGGCGCAGCTGGTAGATGCGGGTCTTGTGCACCTTGCCCGCCATCACCGCCTCGCGCACGCCGGCACCGCGGAAGGCCTCGATCAGCTTGCCCAGCTGGCCCAGCCGCAGCCAGCGGTGCTCGTCGGCCACCTCGGTGACGGCGGGATCGGTCTCCTCGCGGATGGCGGCGCAGAAGACCCGGTAGCCCTGGGCCTTGAGGTTGCGGGCGTAGAGGAGGGGGAAGCGCCCGTAACCGGCGATGAGCCCGATGGGCGGATCGCCCGCGGCGGCCTCGGTCGCCGCCGAAGCGCCGCCCCGGGGGCTTGTGGGGCGGCCGGACGGGGTCGGCGTCACCGCACCACCCCCCGCTCCGATTCGCGGAAGAAGGTCATCACCTGCTGCACTTCGGGGATCTCGGCATCGGGGCTGGCGGCCACCTCGGCCAGGGCCTCGTCGCGCGGGCGCTTCTTGTGGAACAGGGCCTTGAAGGCGCGCTTGAGGCCCTCGACCGTTTCGGGCGCGAAGCCGGCGCGCTCCAGCCCCACCGAGTTGAGGCCGTACAGGCGGGCGCGGTTGCCGGCCACGGAGGCGAACGGCGGCACGTCCTTGGAAACCGCCGAGGCGCCGCCGACGAAGGCGTGCGGGCCGATGCGGCAGAACTGGTGGATGGCGCTCATGCCGCCGAGCACGGCGCGGTCGCCGACATGCACGTGACCGGCCAGGGTCACCGCGTTGGACAGGATGACGCCGTCGCCCACCTGGCAGTCGTGGGCGATGTGGACATAGGCCATGACCAGGCAGTCGGCGCCCACGCGGGTGACCCCCTCGTCCTCCTCGGTACCCACGTGCAGCGTGGCGCACTCGCGGATGACGGTGCCGTCGCCCACCTCGAGCCGGGTCTCGCCGCCAGCGTACTTCTTGTCCTGGGGCGGCGCGCCCACCGAGGCGAACTGGAACACCCGCACGCCGGCGCCCAGCCGGGTGTTGCCCTCCACCACCGCATGCGGCCCCACCCGGCATCCCGGGCCCATGCTCACCCCCGGCCCGATTACCGTGAACGGCCCCACCTCCACGTCCTCGGCCAGCTCGGCCCCCGCATCGACCACCGCCGTCTCGTGGATCATGTTGCTATTCCGCGGTGATCGTGGCCATCAGCTGGGCGTCGGCGGCGCGCTCGCCGTCCACCGTGGCGGTGGCGTCGAACTGCCACACCTTGCCCCGGTGCTTGGTGACCTCCACCACCATGCGCAGCTGGTCGCCGGGGGTCACCGGGCGCCGGAAGCGGGCCTTGTCGATGCCCATGAAATAGACGTGCTTGTCGCGCGTGGCCTCGGGCTCGGACTTGCAGGCCAGCAGCCCGCCCACCTGCACCATGGCCTCGACGATGAGGACGCCGGGCATGATCGGGAAATCGGGGAAATGGCCGCCGAAGAACGGCTCGTTGTAGGTGACGTTCTTGATGGCCGTCATGCGGCTGCCCGGCTCCCAGTCCAGGATGCGGTCCACCAGCAGGAACGGGTAGCGGTGGGGAAGGTGCTTGAGGATGCTGCCGATCCCCAGGTCGTCGTCCAGGGTCGCGTCCACGTCAGGATTCTCCTTGGCCAGTTTCCGCCGCCGCGCGCTCCAGCGCCTCCAGGCGCGAACGGAGCTCGCGGATGTGGCGCAGGGCGGCGACGTCGCGCCGCCATTCGGCGTGGGGTTGGTGCGGGAACCCGGAGTAGATCCCGGGCTCCCGAATCTCGCTGATCACCCCCGCCTTGGCGGTCAGGGTGGTGCCGGGCGGGATCCGGATGTGGCCCGCCACGCCCGCCTGCCCCGCCAGGGTGCAGTGGTCGCCAACTTCGGTGCTGCCGGAAACGCCGGCCTGCCCGGATAGCACGCAGTGCTCGCCGATCCGGCAGTTGTGGCCGACCTGCACCAGGTTGTCGATCTTGGTGCCGCGGCCGATGCGGGTCTCGTCCAGGGCGGCGCGGTCGATGGTGGAGCCGGCGCCGATCTCGACATCGTCCTCCACCACCACCCGGCCCACCTGCGGGATCTCGCGGTAGCCGCCGCCTTCGGGGGCCAGGCCGAAGCCGCGCGCGCCGAGGACGGCGGCCGCGTGCACCCGCACCCGGGCGCCCAGCTCGGTGCCGTCGTACAGGCTGGCGTTGGGCCCGACCCGGCTGTCCGGACCCACCCGGCAGTCGGCGCCCACCACCGTGCCGGCCTCGATCCGGGCGCCGGCCTCCACGCGGCTGCGCGCGCCCACCACCGCCTGCGCGTCGATGCGGGCGGCGGGATCGATGTGGGCGTCGGGGCCGATGACGGCGCTGTGGTGGACGCCGGGCTCCATCGCGGGCTCGGGGAACAGCTGCCCCAGGGCCCGCGCCCAGGCCGCGTAGGGATTGTCGGTGACCAGCGCCGGTGCCGGGCACAGGGCAGCCGCCTCGGCGGGCAGGATCACGGCCGCCGCCGTGGTGGCCTCCAGCTGGGCGCGGTAGCGCTTGTTGGCGAAGAAGGTCAGCTCGCCCGCGCCGGCGGACTCCAGGGAAGCGGCCCCGGTGATGGCGGCCTCACCGTCGCCGCGCAGCTCCGCGCCGATGGCCGCGGCCAGCTCGCCCGCGGTGGTCGTCGCCCGCGCCCGCGGCATTCAGCCGCCGCTCTTGCCGCCGTTGAGCTCACCCAGGACGCGCTGGGTCAGATCCACCCGGTCCGCCACGTACATGGCCGCCGGCCCGGTGAGGATCAGATCGAACCCCTCCTTCTGGCCGATGCGGTTGATGATCTGGGAGACCTGATCGTAGATGTCCTGGAGCACCTGGTTCTTCTTGGTATCCAGATCGTCCTGGGCCTGCTGCTGGAGGCGCCGGAACTCGCGCATGGCCTCCTGCAGCTTGCGCTGCTTGGCCTTCTTCTGGTCCTCGCTCATCAGGCTGCCCTGCTGCTTGAGCTCCTTCTGCAGGGACTGGATGTGGTCCCGCTTGGCCTTGAGCTCGGACTTGCGGTCGGCCACCTGCTTCTCCAGGTCGCCCTTGGCCTGCTGCGCCTGTTTGGACTGCTGGACCACCTTGCGCACATCCACGTAACCGATCTTGTAGTCGGCCGCGGCCGCCGGCCCCGCGGTCACCACCGCAGCCGCCGCTGCGAGGGCGAGCATTTTCCACCAGTGCCGCATGGCGAGCCTCCTCCTTGGGTCAGCCGGGGCCCCGCCCCGAAAGGGAACCATTGTAACGCGTCGCCGGCCCTCCCGCCTCCCGGGAGGGCTCCGACTAGATCTGGGTACCCACCGTGAACTGGAAGCGCTGGGTGCGATCCTGCGGCTCCTTGACCACCGGGAAGGCGTAGTCGAAGCGCAGCGGCCCCATGGGCGAGAACCAGCGGAAGCCGATACCCACCGAGGCGCGCAGCTTGCCCGGATCAATGGACTGGCCGGGCCCGTAGACCCAGCCGCTGTCGGCGAACAGCGCCCAGCGCAGGCCGCTGCCCGAGGACTGGCCCGGCAGCGGGAACACCAGCTCGGTGTTGCCCTGGAGCTTGGTCACGCCGCCCACCGGATTGCCGCCGGCGTCCTGCGGACCCAGGCTGTAGGTCTGGAAGCCGCGCACGCTGCGTGCGCCACCGAGGTAGAAGCGCTCGTAGAAGGGCACCGCCTCGCCGTTGTAGCCCTCCAGATGGGCCACGTCCACGCCCACCTGCCAGGCCGAGGCGTCGAACAGCGGGAAGAACGCCTTGGAGTCCAGCCCCACCTGGTAGTAGCGGGTGTCCCCGCCCGGCAGGGAGACCTCGGTGCGCAGCTGATGATGCCAGCCGTTGCGCGGGAAGATGGTGGAATCCCGCGAGTCGTAGCTGATGGTGTTGCGCAGCTTGATGTGGTCCTGCACCCCCAGGAACTGCTGGTCGGCGGAGCTGAGGTCGAGCGTGCCGCTCTTGGTGTCGGTGCGCTCGAAGGCCAGGCGCACCGAGTCCCGCCAGTACTCGGACAGCGGGAAGCCCATGCGCACGGCGCCGCCGGCGCGGTCCTGGCTGTAGCGGAACAGGCTCAGGCGCTGGGTATCGCGCTTGGTGTAGAAGATATCGGCGCCCAGCGAGGTGCCGTTGACCGTGAAGTAGGGCTCGGTGATGGAGGCGTTCAGGGTCTGGTTGACGCCGCCGATGTCCGCCTGCAGCGAGACCTTCTGGCCGCGCCCGAACAGGTTCTGCTGGCGGATGGAGCTGGTGAACAGCAGCCCCTCCACGTCGGAATAGCCCAGGCCGATGCTGAACTGGCCGGTGGGGCGCTCCTTCACCGACAGGCCGAGGTCCACCGCGTCACCCGAGTCGCCCACCGCCGGCGTCTCCAGGTTGACCTCGTCGAAGTAGCCGAGGCGGTTCACCCGCTGCTTGGAGCGCTGGACCTTGCCGGTCTGGTAGCGGGCGGCCTCCATCTGGCGGAACTCGCGCCGGATCACCCGGTCCTGGGTGCGGTCGTTGCCCTGGATGTTGACCCGCCGGACGCTTACCCGCTTGCCGGGATCCACGCGGAAGGTGAGGGCCACGGTGTGGTTGTCCTCGTCCACCTTGGGCACCGGGTTGACGTTGGCGAAGGCGTAGCCCTCGTCCCCGACCCGCCGGGAGATGGCCTCCACCGTGGACTGGACCTTGCTGCGCGAGAACAGGTCGCCCTCGGACAGCTCCACCAGGGGCCACAGCTGGTCGGTGGGCACCACCGTGTCGCCGGCGAAGGCGATGTCCTTGATGCGGTACTTGGCGCCCTCGGTCACATTGATGGTGATGAACACGTGCTGGCGGTCGGGAGACAGCTGCACCTGGGTGGAATCGATCTGGAAATGCAGGTGGCCGCGGTCCATGTAGTAGGAGCGCAGCGACTCCAGGTCGCCCATCAGGCGCTGGCGGGCATACTGGTCCTTGCCCGACATGAAGGCGAAGGCGGCGGAGTCGGTGAGGGTGAACTGCTGCTTGAGGGTCTCGCCGCTGAACGCGTGGTTGCCCACGATCTGGATCTGGGAGATCTTGGCCGGCTCGCCCTCGTGCACGTGGAGGACCACCCGCACCCCCTGCTCGCCGCTCTCCTCCACCTCGGCGTCCACCTTGACCGCGTAATAGCCCTGGGCGTGGTACTGGCGCTCCATCTCCAGGGTGGCGCGGCGCAGGGCCGAGCGCGAGAACATCTTGCGCTCCTCCAGCCCGAAGGACTGGAAGGCCTGGCGCACCTGCTTCTCCTTGAGCTGGTCCATGCCGTCGAAGGTGATCTTGGTGACCACCGGCTTCTCCTGGACCCGGAGGATCAGGGTGCCGCCCTCCCGCAGCAGGCGCACGTCGCGGAAGAAGCCGGTGCCGTAGAGGGCGTGGATGGCGCGCTGCGCGGCCGCGGAATCGAGCTCGTCGCCCACCGACAGCGGCAGGTAGTTGCGGACGGTGCCCTCTTCGATCCGCTTGGCACCGCGGATCTCGATTTTGTCCACGGTAAAGGCGGAGGCCAGCGGGGCGAACAGCAGGCCGAGGAGTACCAGGGCGATCCGCCAGTGGGGGAGGAGCCGGCGGGCGCCCGGGAGGACGCGCACCGGCGCGGGCGTTGCAAGCGCAGCGCGTGATGGGGCCATTACTGGAAGAGCCGTTGGATGTCGTTGTAAAAGGCGAACACCATGACGCCCAGGAGCAGGGCGATGCCCACCTGCTGCCAGCGCATCATGGTCTCGTCGGCCAGCGGTCGGCCGCGGATGCCCTCGATGGCCTGGAACAGCAGGTGGCCGCCGTCCAGCACCGGAATGGGCAGGAGGTTCAGAAATCCCAGGCTCAGGCTGATCATGCCCAGGAACCACAAAAACGGCACCAGCCCGGCCTCCGCCGACTGGCCGGCGAACTGGGCGATGGCGATGGGCCCGCCCAGGTTGTCGGAGGAGACCGAGCCGGTGACCATGCGGCCGAGCATCTCCACCGTCAGCCACAGCATCTCGCCGGTCTTGGACAGGCCCGCCGTGACCGCGCCGATGGGCCCGTAGCGCACGGTCACCCGCAGCTCATCGGGCAGCGGCGCCGGCCGCATGCCGATGCGACCCACCTCCTGGCCGTTGTCGCCGGTCACCCTCGCGGGCGTGACCGTGATCTGCCGGCGGCCCTCATCGCCGGCCACCGTCAGCCCGAGCGGCTCGCCCGGGTGGTCCCGGATCACCTGCAGGAAGTGCAGCCAGGAGCCCAGGGGCTGGCCCTGCAGGGCGACGACGCGGTCGCCGGCGCGCAGGCCGGCGGCGTCGGCGGGGGAGCCCTCCTCCACCTCGTCCACGGTGACCGGCTGGTAGGGGGCCAGGCCCACGTCGCGGTAGAGGAAGCCCGCCTGCAGGTCGGCACTGTCCACCCGGGCCATATCCAGGCGCAGGCGGCGGGAGGCGCCGCCGTCGGCCACCGTGAGGGCGACGGCCTCGCGGTCCATGGCCGCGCCCATGAGCGCCACCCGCACCTCGTTCCAGGAATGCATCGTCGAGCCGTCGAGCGCCGTGATGCGGTCCCCCTGCCGGAGGCCGGCCGCGGCCGCCGGGCTGTCGGGGGCGACATAGCCCACCTGCGGGGTCAGCCCGTTCACGCCGATGAGGAAGACGGCCACGAAGGCCACCGCCGCGAAGATGAAGTTCATGACCGGGCCGGCGGCGGCCACCGCCATGCGCTTGGGGACGGACTTGCGGTTGTAGGCGCGGTCCGCCTCGCCCGGCGCCAGGTCGGCCTCCTCCCCCGGGACCTCGCCGGCCATCTTGACGAAGCCGCCGAGCGGCAGCGCGGCCACCACGTACTGGACGCCGTCGCGCCCCTTCCAGGACAGCAGCGCCGGCCCGAAGCCCACGGAGAACTTGAGCACCTTGATGCCCACCCGCCGCGCCACCCAGAAGTGGCCGAACTCGTGGACGGTGATCAGGACCCCGATGGCCACGACGAACATGACCAGGGTGAAGAGGATTTCCATGGACTCGCTCTGCGGGAGTTCAAAGTGTTCAGTGTTCAGTGTTCAGTAACGGCCGAACCATCCAGCCGGGAACTTCCCGTTTTCTTTTATCCAACTGAAAACTGAAAACTGAAAACTGAAAACTGAAAACTGAAAACTGAAAACTGAAAACTGAAAACTGAAAACTTAACTACTTAAAACTTCTGTTGCCACCTCCCGCGCCCGCGCGTCCGCGGCGCGCACCGTATCCAGCGAATCCGCGGCCGCCGGCTCGGAGCGGTCCAGGGTCGCCTTGATCACCCGGGTGATGCCCGGGAAATCCAGGTCGCCGTCGAGGAAGGCGGCCACCGCCACCTCGTTGGCGGCGTTGAGGATGGCCGGGGCGGTGCCGCCCGCCTCCAGCGCCCGGTAGGCCTGGGCCAGGGCCGGGAAGCGCTCGTAGTCCGGGGCCTCGAAGTTGAGGCGGGCCACGGCGGGCAGATCCAGGCGCGCCACCCCCGACTCGATGCGCTCGGGCCAGGACAGGGCGGCGGCGATGGGCGTGCGCATGTCGGGATTGCCCATCTGCGCCAGCACCGAGCCGTCCCGATACTCCACCATGGAGTGCACGATGCTCTCCGGGTGGATAACCACGCCGATGGCCTCGGGGGCGATGCCGAACAGCCAGTGCGCCTCGATCACCTCCAGCGCCTTGTTCATCATGGTGGCGCTGTCCACCGAGATCTTCGGCCCCATGTCCCAGTTGGGATGGGCCACCGCCTCCGCGGGGGTGACGTCGGCCAGGGAGTCGGCCGTACGGGTGCGGAACGGCCCGCCGGAGGCGGTCAGGTGGATGGCGCGCACCCCGGCGGCGTGCTCGGCCGCCGGGAACACCTGGAAGATGGCGTTGTGCTCGCTGTCCACCGGCAGGATGGCGGCGCCGCTGCGGCGCGCCTCGTCCATGAACAGGGCGCCCGCCATCACCAGACATTCCTTGTTGGCCAGCAGCACCCGCTTGCCCGCCCGCACCGCCGCCAGGGTGGGCTCCAGGCCGGCGGCGCCGACGATGGCCGCCACCACCTGATCGGCCTCGGGGTGGGCGGCCACCTCGGCCATGGCGGCGTCGCCGGCGCGCACCTCGATACCCTCCAGGCCCTCGCGGCGCAGGGCCGCGGCCAGCTCCTCGGCGGCGGCGGCGTCGCGCAGCACCGCGAAGCGCGGGCGGTGGCGCCGGCACTGGTCCAGCAGGGCCTCGCCGCTACGGTTGGCGGCCAGGGCGAAGACCTCGAAACGCTCGGGGTTGCGCCCCACCACGTCCAGGGTGCTGGTGCCGATGGAACCGGTGGCACCCAGAATCACCACCCGCCTCACAGTCCCGCCCCCCGCAGGAACAGGACGTACAGCGGCACGGCGGCGGTGAGGCTGTCGATACGGTCAAGGATGCCGCCGTGGCCGGGCAGGAACCGGCCCGAGTCCTTGCGCCCGGCGCGGCGCTTGAACATGGACTCGGACAGGTCGCCCACCTGCCCCATCAGGGCCACCGCCGCACCCGCCCCGGCCAGCACCGGTACGGCGCCCAGCTCGGGGCGGCCCCAGGCCATGGCGCCAGCGGCGACGGCTCCCAGCACGGTGCCGCCGAGCAGGCCCTCCCAGGTCTTGCCGGGGCTGATGTGGGGGGCCATGCGATGGTGGCCCCACAGGCGGCCGACGGCGTAGGCGCCGATGTCCGCCGCCCATACCGCCACCAGCACCGTCAGCGCCTCCCAGGGGTGGTCGCGCACCAGCACCACCAGCAGCGCCAGCGCCGGCGCCAGGGTGGCGAGGCCGGCCAGGCCGTTGGCGGCGCGGAAGACGGGCTCGTCGGTCTGCGGCCAGAACACGGGGATCTCGGCGGCCACCAGCAGCCACCAGACCAGGGCGGCCGCGGCCACCGCCTGCGGCTGGAGGCCGGCGAGGATGGCGGTGATAGCCACCACCAACAGCGCATAGACCAGGCGGCCGCCGCGATGGATGTGGACCAGCTCGGCCCATTCCAGGCCCGCCAGCAGGGCCAGCCCCAGGCCGAGGGCAAGGATGCCGGATGGCGGCAGCAGGAAGATCGCCGCCAGAACCAGCGGGATCAGGACGAGGGCAGTTAGGAAACGCGCCTTAATCGCTCTTGACCTTGTTGACCTGTTCGCCGGTGCGCCCGAAGCGGCGCTGCCGCTTGCTGAAGCTTCGGAAGGCGGCCCATAGGGCGGCCTCGTCGAAATCGGGCCACAGGGTCGGGGTGAAGTACAGCTCGGTGTAGGCCAGCTGCCAGACCAGGAAGTTGCTGATCCGCTGCTCGCCGCCGGTGCGGATGAACAGGTCGGGCTCGGGCAGGTCGGCCAGGGCCATGTGCGCGCGGATGGCGTCCTCGGTCACCGCCTCCGGATCCAGCCGCCCCGCGGCCACCTCCCGCGCCAGGCTGCGCGCCGCCTGGGCCATATCCCAGCGGCCGCCGTAGTTGGCGGCGATGGTCAGGGTCAGGCCGCCGGCGTCGGCGGTGGCCGCCTCGGCCTCGTCGATCCGGCGGGCCAGGGTCTCGCCCAGGCCCTCGCGGTCGCCGATCACGCGCAGGCGGACGCCGTTGCGGCGCAGCCCCTCCACCTCCCGCTCCAGCATGAAGCGGAACAGGCCCATGAGGCCGCTCACCTCGCTGGCGGGACGGCGCCAGTTCTCGCTGGAGAAGGCGAACAGGGTGAGGGCCTCCACCCCGGCCTCGCCGCAGCCGCGGACGGTCTCGCGCACCGCCTCGACGCCGCGCCGATGGCCCTCGATGCGGGGCAGACGCCGGGCCCCCGCCCAGCGCCCGTTGCCATCCATGACGATGGTGACGTGGCGGGGGATCTTGAGCTCGGTTTCCCCCTGCTCGACGCTCACCCCGTCATACCTCCATCAGGTCCGCTTCCTTGGCGTCGAGGATGGCATCCACCTCGGCGATGTAGCGGTCGGTGAACTCCTGCACCTCCTTCTCCGCGCGGCGCACGTCGTCCTCGCTGAAGTCGCCGTCCTTCTCCAGCTGCTTGAGGTCCTGGTTGGCGTCGCGGCGCACGTTGCGGATGGCCACCCGCGCCCCCTCGCCGATCTGGCGCACGTGCTTGACCATCTCCTTGCGCCGCTCCTCGGTGAGCTCGGGCATGGGCACACGCACCACATCGCTCGAGGCATTGGGATTGAGCCCGAGATCGGCGTTGCGGATGGCCTTCTCGATCTTGGGCATCAGATCCCGCTCGAAGGGCTTGACCACGATGGTGCGGGCATCGGGGACGTTGAGGTTCGCCACCTGGTACAGCGGCACCTGCGAGCCGTAGTACTCCACCGTCACCGGATCCAGGATGCTGGCGTTGGCGCGGCCCGTGCGAACCTTGGCGAGGTCGTCCTTGAGGGACTCCACGCTCTTGTCCATGCGCTCCTCGGCGTCCTGCTTGATCTCGTCGATCATCCTTCGGCCTCCTCCGCCTCAACCCGGGTGCCTTCGTCCTCACCCAGAACCACCCGGCGCAAGGCCCCGGGCTTGACGCAGTTGAACACCACGATGGGCAGACGGTTGTCGCGGCACAGGGTGATGGCGGTCGCATCCATCACCTTCAGGTCCTGGGCGATCACGTCCATGTAGGTCAGGCGACGGTAGCGCATGGCGTCGGGGTTGGTCATGGGGTCCTCGGTGTAGACCCCGTCCACCTTGGTGCCCTTGAGCACCACCTCGGCGCCGATCTCCATGGCGCGCAGGCTGGCCGCCGTATCGGTGGTGAAGAACGGGTTGCCGGTGCCGGCGCCGAAGATCACCACCCGCCCCTTCTCCAGATGCCGGATGGCGCGGCGCCGGATGTAGGGCTCGGCCATCTGCTGCATGCTGATGGCGGTCTGCACGCGGGTGGGCAGACCCTGGTGCTCGAGGGCGTCCTGCAAGGCCAGGGCGTTCATGACCGTGGCCAGCATGCCCATGTAGTCGGCGGTGGCGCGGTCCATGCCGTGGGCAGCCGGGGCGACGCCGCGGAAGATGTTGCCGCCGCCGATGACCACCGCCACCTGAACGCCACTGGCGGCCACCTCCTGGATCTCGAGGGCGATGCGCTCGAGGAACGGCCGGCTGATGCCGTACTCCTCGTCGCCCATGAGGGCCTCGCCGGAAAGCTTGAGCAGAACGCGCCGGTAGGCGGGTTCCGGCGGTGTGTCGGGCTCGCTCACCCCTCAGGTCTCCCCTGCGCTGGGGACGGGCGCCAACCGCCCGCCCTTGGCCAACCGCTTTCCCGACCCCGGTCCGCTCCCGATGACGGGACGGGCCGGCTGCGGATCATTCGCCGAGCTGGGCCTTGACCTCCTCGGCGAAGTCCTCCTGCTCCACCTCGATGCCCTCGCCCACCTCGAAGCGCTCGAAGCGGCGCACGCGGATGTTCTCGCCGAGCTTGGCCACCAGCTCCTTGGTGATCTCGCCCACGGTCTTGTCGGGGTCCTTGACGAAGGGCTGGTCGAGCAGCGTGATGGCGGACAGGTTCTTGTTGAGCTTGCCCTCGAGGATCTGCTCCACCACGTTGTCGGGCTTGCCGGCGATGGTCTCCTCGGACTGCGCCTTGATCAGGTCCTTCTCCTGCTGGACGCGCTCCTCCGGGATGTCCTCGCGGCGGACGTAGTCCGGGCTGGAGGCGGCCACGTGCATGGCGATGTCGCGGGCGAAGGTCTGGAAGTCGTCGTTCTTGGCGACGAAATCGGTCTCGCAGTTGATCTCGACGAGCACGCCGATCTTGCCGTTGCCGTGGATGTAGCTGGTCACCACGCCCTCGGCGGCGGTGCGGCCGGCCTTCTTCTCGGCCTGCGCGAGGCCCTTCTGCTTGAGCAGCTCCATGGCCTTGTCCATGTCGCCCTCCGCCTCGGTCAGGCACTTCTTGCACTCCATCATGCCGGCGCCGGTGCGCTCACGAAGGGTCTTGACGTCCTGCGCGCTGATACTCATTGCCCTGCCACTCTCCCTGGAATCTGGTTGGCGATCGCGGCCCGTCCAGCCGTCAGGCGGGGGCCGTGAAACGGCCGAAGCCGCCGGCGGTGCCGGCGGCTGGCCTGCGCGTTGTGCGCCCGGCGGTCCTTCAGGATTCGCCGGAGCCGTCGTCGGTGACCTCGACCATCTCCTCGTCGTTGGCCACCGCGCTCGTCATCTCCTGCTCCTTGGCCTGGCGGCCATCGAGGATGGCGTCGGCCATCGCCCGGGTGTAGAGATTGATGGCGCGGACGGCGTCGTCATTGCCGGGGATGATGTAGTCGGCCTTGTCCGGATTGACGTTGGTGTCGGCCACGGCCACCACCGGCAGGCCCAGCTTCTTGGCCTCGTTGACGGCGATCTGCTCACGCTCCATGTCGATCACGAACAGGGCGTCGGGGATGCCGCCCATGTCCTTGATGCCGCCCAGGCTGCGCTCCAGCTTGGCGCGCTCGCGCTCGAGGAGCAGGGACTCCTTCTTGGGCAGCACGTCAAAGGTGCCGTCCTCGCGCATGCGCTCGATGTCCTTGAGGCGCTGGATGGAGTTGCGGATGGTCTGCCAGTTGGTGAGCATGCCGCCCGGCCAGCGGTGGTTCACGAAATACATGCCGCAACGCTCGGCCTGCTCGGCGATGGCATCGCGGGCCTGGCTCTTGGTGCCGACAAACAGGACCTTGCCGCCGTCGTGCGCCAGGCCGCGCAGGAAGGCGCGCGCCTGCTCGAACATGGGCACGGTCTGCTCGAGATTGATGATGTGGATCTTCTTGCGGGCCCCGAAGATGTAGGGGGACATCTTGGGGTGCCAGCGGCTGGTGCGGTGCCCGAAATGGACGCCCGCCTCCAGCATCTCACGCATGCTGATGGGTTCCACGATTACGCTCCTGTGCGTGGGGTTCGTTCCTCCGCTCGCCCGCGCCCGGCGATCCCGCGCCTGTCCCGGCCCCGGTCTCGGGGCACTGGCAGCCCTGGGCTGCCCGGGCAGGGGCGGGACACCCCACCGGACGTGACGGCGAGCGTGCGAATTTCCCGGCGCCGGCCAGCCTATCGGAAGGCCCCGCGCAGCCGGGGATGCGAAGCCCGCTTTTATACCATTGACGGGGCCTCCCGGCAATCGGGGACACGCCCCCGCCGGGGCCGATCGCCGGCCCGCGCGAAATTGGGTTCGATTCCCGATTGTATTAGGATGGAGACACCGATTTCCCGCGATCCCCGGAGGCCCAGTGGAGTTCGAGCAGCCCCTGCAAGCCGGACACCTGATCCGCCGCTACAAGCGGTTCATGGCCGACGTGGAGCTGGCCGACGGCAGCGTGGTCACCGCCCACTGCCCCAACTCCGGCTCCATGGCCACCTGCAAGGATCCCGGCCAGCCGGTCTTCATCCAGCCGGCCGACGCGCCCCAGCGCAAGCTCAAGTACACCTGGGAGCTCTACCACAGCGGCGACAGCTGGGTGGGGGTCAACACCCACCGCTCCAACGCGGTGGCGGCCGAGGCCATCGCCGCCGGCCGGGTGCCCGAGCTGGCCGGCTACGCCGGCCTTCGGCGCGAGGTCAAATACGGCAAGAGCAGCCGCATCGACATCCTGCTGGAGGACCCCGAGCGCGGCAGCTGCCACGTGGAGGTGAAGAACGCCACCCTGCTCGCCCCCGACGGCCGGGTGCGCTTCCCCGACGCGGTCACCGAGCGCGGCCGCAAGCACCTCGACGAGCTGGCCGACCTGGCCGCGGCCGGCGGCCGGGCGGTGATGCTGTTCCTGGTCAACCGGGCCGACGGCGACGGCTTCGGGCCCGCCGACCACATCGACCCCGGCTACGGCAAGCGCCTGCGGGAGGTGGCCGGCGCCGGGGTGGAGGTGCTGGCCTACCGCACCCGCATCACCCCGGAGATCATCGAGGTGGAGGCCGCCGAGACCGTGGACCTGGCCCCCGCCGATGAGCTGGCCGCCCCCTAGGGCCGGCGGCTCGCCCCGGGCCGGGAACCCGCCCGCTCCCGGCCTTTCCAATCCTCACGCCCAGCCAACGACTTCAGGACGACCATGACGGTGCACATAAAGACCCCCGAAGAGATCGAGAAGATGCGGGTCTCCGGCCGCCTCGCCGCCGAGGTGCTGCAGATGATCCGGCCCTACGTGAAGCCCGGCGTGACCACCGGCGAGCTCGACCGCATCTGCCACGACTACATCGTCAACGAGCAGGAGGCCTACCCCTCGCCGCTCAACTACCACGGCTTCCCCAAGTCGGTGTGCACCTCGGTCAACCACCAGGTCTGCCACGGCATTCCCGGCGACCGCGAGCTGCGCGAGGGCGACATCCTCAACATCGACATCACGGTCAACAAGGACGGCTGGCACGGCGACACCAGCAAGATGTTCTACGTGGGCGAGCCCACCGCCAAGGGCCGCAAGGTCTCCGAGGTGGCGCACGAGGCCCTGGTGCGGGGTATCGAGGAGGTGCGTCCGGGGGCTACGCTGGGGGACATCGGCCACGCCGTGCAGACCTATGCCGAGTCGCAGCGCTGCACCATCGTGCGCGAGTACTGCGGCCACGGCATCGGTCAGGGCTTCCACGAGGACCCGCAGGTGATGCACTACGGCACGCCGGGCGAAGGCCTGACCCTGGAGAAGGGGATGGTGTTCACCATCGAGCCCATGGTGAATTTCGGCAAGCGCCACGTGAAGCTGCTGCCCGACGGCTGGACCGTCGTCACCAAGGACCACAGCCCGTCCGCCCAGTGGGAGCACACCCTGACCGTCACCGACGACGGCTACGAGGTGCTGACCCAGCTGCCCGGCGACCCGCTGTAGCCCATCCCCGCCGCCCACCTCGGGAGGGCCGGCCATGACCGAACGAAGCAGGACCCGGCGCCCGCCGCGTCCCTCCGCCGGGCCGGTGTACCGGCTGCGCCGCCGCCGGGACATCTTCCCCGAGCGGGCCTTCCCGGCGGAGCTTGCCGCCATCCGCGCCGAGCATCCCCCGGCGGGCGGCTGGGAGGCCGCCCGCCCGGCCTACCTGCGCCTGTTCCGCGACACCTACCGCCAGGGCCGGGCGTTCCTCCACGACTGGTTCGAGGCCGGCGCCAGCGGCCGCGAGATCGTGCGCGGCCACGCCCTGCTCACCGACCGCCTGCTGCAGCACCTGTGGCGGCTGCTGGCCGACTACCTGGCGCCCGAGCGGCGCCGCCTGTCGCTGTGCATCGCCGCGGTGGGCGGCTACGGGCGCGCCGAGCTGCACCCCTACTCGGACGTGGACCTGCTGCTGCTGCACGAGGATAGCCTGGAGGGGGCGGCGGCCTTCGCCGAGCCCCTGCTGCACTTCCTGTGGGACGTGGGGCTGCCCGTGAGCCAGGCCCTGCGCACCCCCGATCAGTGCGCGGCCGACGCCGGCAGCGACCTCACCATCCAGACCAGCCTCCTGGAGGCGCGCCTGCTGGCCGGCGACGGCGACCTGTTCGAGCGCTTCCAGCGGCGGTTCCGCACCGGCCTCACCGACGGCGACGCCTTCACCGCCGCCAAGATGGACGAGCAGCGGGCCCGCCATGCCCGCTACGGCGGCCCGGTCTACAACCTCGAGCCCAACGTCAAGGAGAGCTGGGGCGGCCTGCGCGACATCCACCTGCTGTTCTGGGTGGCACGCTACCGCTTCGACGTGCGCTCCCTGCGCGAGCTGATGACCCGGGGCATCCTGTCAGCCGCCGAGTACCGGGCCCTGACCCGGGCCCAGGAGTTCCTGTGGCGGGTGCGCAACGGCCTCCACTACGCAGCGGGACGCAACGAGAACCGCCTGCTGTTCGATCACCAGCGCGAGCTGGCGGCCGCCTTCGGCTACCGCGACAGCGCCGCCACCCTGGCGGTGGAGAAGTTCATGAAGCGCTACTACCGCAGCCTGCGGCAGGTGGTGGCGCTCACCAACATCGGCCTGCGCACCCTGGAGGAGGCCCTGCACGGCCCCCCGGCGCGGCCCCTGGGGCCGGAGCTGGCCATGCGCGGCGGCTACCTGGAGGCGGCCGCACCGGAGCGCTTCGCCGCCGACCCGGCGGCCATGGTGCCGTTCTTCGTGGCCGCCCAGGAGCAGGCGCCGCTGCCGCCGCTGGGCGCAGAGACCCTGCGCGCCCTGTGGGCCGGCGCGCGCGCGGTGGACGCCGGGGCGCGCGCGGACGAGCGGGTGCGGGCGGGCCTGGTGCGCATGCTGAGCCGGCCGGGGCAAGTGGCCGGCGTGCTGCGGCGCATGAACACCTATGGCGTGCTCGGCCGCCTGATCCCGGAGTTCGGACGCATCGTCGGCCAGACGCAGCACAACCTCTACCACATCTATCCGGTGGACGAGCACACCCTGGGCGCCATGGAAATGGCCGACCGCTTCCACCGCCAGGACCCGGAGGTCACCGGCGACTCCCCCACGGCCTGCCGTCTGGCGCCACAGATGCGGCGGCCGGAGGTGCTGTACCTCGCCCTGATGTGCCACGACATCGCCAAGGGCCAGGCCGGCGACCACTCGCTGCTCGGCGAGCGGGTGGCGCGGCGCCTGGCGCGGCGCCTGGGAATGGACACCGAGGATGGCGAGACCGCCGCCTGGCTGGTGCGCGAGCACCTCTCCCTGTCCCAGATCAGCCAGAAGCGGGACATCCACGATCCGGAGATCATCACCGAGGTGGCCGCGCTGGTGGGGACCCTGGAGCGCCTGGACCTGCTGTTCCTGCTCACCGAAGCCGACATGCGCGCCACCGGGCCCAAGGTCTGGAACACCTGGAAGGCCCAGCTGCTGGGCGACCTCTATGCCAACACCCGCCAGGCCCTGCTCACCGGCATCCCCGCCGACGCCCGCGGCCGGGCCCGGCGCATGAGCCGGCGGGTGGTGCAGACCCTGGCCGCGGAGGGCTTCGATTACGAGGCGGTGCGCGCCCACCTCAAGCGGATGGACCGCGGCTACCTGCTGCACTACCACCCCGAGGAGCTGATCGAGCACACCCGCACCCTGCTGACGCAGGCGGCGCCCACCGTCGTCCAGGTGGCGGGTGTGCTCGATCAGCT
>Ga0102944_1000205_pt1 | contig 48776 bp, 35 predicted proteins | sample SalPonD_shore_MG_FD_78172 | JGI IMG/M metagenome (GOLD analysis project Ga0102944, IMG submission 78172) | Salt pond soil microbial communities from South San Francisco under conditions of wetland restoration - Salt Pond MetaG... | ecosystem: Environmental > Aquatic > Marine > Intertidal zone >... | reverse complement strand
TCCATTACTTTAACTTCAAGATTTTGAGAATTTGTCAAACCCGTTTTGTTGTCTTTTACATTTAAAGAAATACTTCCTTTTTCATCCTGATTTACTTTCCCCGCCTTGTAATCAACTTCATTAGAGTTTAAAGAAGTTGAAAGGTAAGCTGAATTGTTTGTTGCAGAAAGGTAGCTCACTTTATCCCCATTCGTTGCCGTGTCCGGCAAGGAAAACTTGCCCGTAGACATCTCATCAACAACAGCTTTAGTCAAATCCAAAACAGGGGGTTTTGGCTGGGGTTGAACGTATTTTACGGTTAAATCCGCACTTTGCCGGGTCGTATCCGTCCCATCACTGACCAGATACGTAACGCCCTTGATTGTCGAGTCCCGGCTCACAGCCGGGGCGGTCCAGGTGACTTTTCCGGCACCCGAAACCGTGGCACCGCTCAGGTTTTGCACGCCATAGCTCAGGTTATCCCCGTCCGGATCACTGGCTTTAATCTGGTAAGTCAGTGTGGAATCTTCGGTAATTTCCGATGGAGGAGTGGAGTTAATGACCGGGGCATGGTTGCCTGTTCCTGCCGGCGGGGGCTGCACCCGCACCGGGTTATTTTTCTTACTGCAAGAAGCGACCAAGGCCAGGACTAGCATGCAGCCGGCGGCCAGAATGAGGGTACTATGTTTTTTGTTTGAACCCAAAATGCCCCTTTTATTTTTGGATACGTTATCGGTATTTGGGGATAAATGCAAGAAAAAAGCTGTCAGGTCCTGCGGATGCTGACAGCTTTTTTTAAGGTCATAACACCTCATCAACCCGGACAGCGTCTGAAATGACCTGTCGGTTTTTGAACAAAATTAACGTTTTTAAACTTAAGCAACGTTTTATAGATACCCGATCGTGGCCGGCCCGCTCCGATGTTTTTTTCGGAGGCATGACGTCTTAGGGTAGTGATTTCGAAAAGTAGCTTTTGATTATGTTTTTAAATGGTTTTCAACGCTTCCTTCCGACGTCATTCCAATCGATCAATTAACATTACATATTTCTGCGATATTGACCACCAACGTTATACATAGCGTGGGATATTTGTCCCAATGAACAGACTTTAACGGTTTCCATAAGTTCTTCAAAGATATTACTATCTTCTCTTGCAACATGTTGTAGTCTGTTTAATGCTTCCTGACTATATTCTTTATTAACATTCTGGAAAATATTTAAATTATCAATTTGATGCTGTTTCTCTTCTTCAGAGGAACGGATCAAATCAACAGGTTTACTCTCTTCCGATTCTCCATTTTCATTCCTGAATGTGTTAACACCAATGACTGGCAATTCGCCACTGTGCTTTAACCGTTCGTAATGAAGACTTTCATCCTGTATCTTGCCACGTTGGTACATCGTCTCCATAGCTCCGAGTACTCCCCCGCGTTCCGTTATGCGATCAAATTCACTTAGGATAGCTTCTTCAACCAGATCGGTCAATTGTTCGATGATGAACGAACCCTGAAGCGGATTCTCATTTTTAGCCATGCCGAATTCTTTATTGATGATCAACTGAATGGCCAGTGCCCGTCTGACAGACTCTTCCGTTGGTGTGGTAATGGCTTCATCATAGGCATTAGTATGAAGTGAATTACAATTATCGTAAATAGCCAACAATGCCTGAAGTGTCGTACGAATATCGTTAAACTGTATCTCTTTGGCATGCAATGAACGACCGCTGGTTTGAATATGATACTTTAATTTTTGGGAACGTTCATTAGCATCATATTTATTCTTCAGAGCTATTGCCCATATTCGACGTGCCACCCTGCCGATTACGGCATATTCAGGATCCAGACCGTTACTGAAGAAAAAGGATAAATTGTGGGCAAATTTATTAATATCCATACCTCTCGACAGGTAATATTCCACATATGTCAGGCCATTGGAAAGGGTGAAAGCAGCCTGAGTGATGGGATTGGCTCCCGCTTCGGCTATATGGTAACCGGATATCGATACTGAATAGTAATTCCTTACTTTATGATCGGTAAAATACTGCTGTATATCCCCCATCATCCGCAAAGCATATTCAGTTGAAAATATACAGGTATTCTGAGCCTGGTCTTCCTTAAGGATATCGGCCTGTACCGTTCCTCTAACGACTTTCAGCGTATCTTCTTTAATTTTTTCATACGTCTCAATATCTACAAGCTTATCACCTGTTATACCTAAAAGGCCAAGTCCGAATCCCTTATTTGTGGCAGGTAACTCGCCATGATATTGGGGCTGTTTAATCCCTTTATCATCAAAATAAGTTCTGATTTTTTTCTGAGCAGACTCCCATTTCCCTTCATTTTTTAAATATCGTTCTACTTCCTGATCAATCGCTGTATTCATAAACATAGCGAGGATCATTGGAGCTGGTCCATTTATAGTCATAGAAACCGATGTTGCAGGATTGGTCAATTCAAAACCGGAATACAACTTCTTCATATCATCGAGTGTACATATACTGACACCCGAATTACCGATTTTACCATAAATATCCGGCCTGTGATCGGGATCTTCACCATACAAGGTTACCGAATCGAAAGCTGTTGAAAGTCGCTTTGCCGGCATTCCCTCACTCACATAATGGAAGCGTTTATTCGTGCGTTCAGGTGTCCCCTCACCGGCAAACATTCTTGTCGGATCCTCACCTTGTCTTTTAAAAGGAAATACTCCGGCTGTGAAAGGAAAATAACCTGGTAGATTTTCTTTCAAAGCGAATTTTAATCGTTCACCATAATCTTTATACGCAGGTAAAGCAACGCGTGGAATTTTTGTACCACTCAGGGAAGTCCGGTATAGTTTATTCTTTATGACTTTGTTACGGACTTTTATTTCCATCGTATCGCCCTCGAATGTTCGCGCCATTTCATCCCAATTATCAAGAATATTCAGGCTGATAGAATCCAATTTGCTCCGCCAATGCTCTTTCATCTCCAGCAACCGGTTTTCCATCTCGTTCCAGTTATCAGGATTCCAGTTTTTCAACTGTTCAATAGTCCCTTCAACCTGCTGTAGTCGGGAGGCATATTCTACCTGGTTTTCCACCCATTCATGATAATCACGTATTTGTTCGCTTATTTCCGATAAATATCTGTTTCTCTTCGGTGGAATGATAGCCTGAGTCTGCAACTCATCTACCGGCAGCGAATCTTTATAAATATGCGTTTTCCAGGACAGCGAATAGTGATCATTAATCTTATCGACTAATGCTTTAAAAAGATGATTGACTCCTTTGTCATTAAATTGTGCGGCTATCGTCGGATATACCGGTAGTGACAGATCATCTTCTTCAAACATCAACCTATTGCGCCGGTATTGTTTACGTACATCTCTTAAAGCATCACGTGAACCCTTCTTTTCAAATTTATTTAATACGATGAGATCAGCTAAATCAAGCATATTGATCTTTTCAAGCTGGGTGGCCGCACCGTATTCGCTGGTCATAACATACATCGGAATATCCACGAGATCTACAATCTCCGTATCACTTTGGCCAATCCCGCTTGTTTCAACAATAATCAGATCATATCCGGCGGCCTGACAAACTTTGATTGCTCCTTTAACCGCACCACTTGTAGCGCGGTTATCTGAACGAGTGGCCAGACTCCGCATATAAACTCGATCGGTATCAATACTGTTCATACGAATACGATCGCCCAACAATGCTCCCCCGGTTCTTCGTTTCGAAGGATCAATAGATATTACGGCGATGGTCAGGTCCTCAAATTCTATTAAAAAACGTCTGACAAGTTCATCTGTCAATGAACTCTTTCCGGCACCGCCCGTTCCTGTAATACCCACCAGGGGAATAGGCTGACCATTTTTGGCTGTCTCTATTTGTTTGCCTGAAGAATTAACTAATTGATCATTTTTATATGAGATAAAATCAGCTTTATCACTTTCAATGGCTGTAATACAACGGGCTACTGTTTTACTATCCTTTTTCAATATGAAGGAAGTATCGACTGTATCAACCTTAGTAGTATCGTAGTCACAGGCTTTAATCATGAAATTAATCATTCCCTGCAAACCCATTGTTCTTCCGTCTTCTACAGAAAAAATTCGAGATACTCCATAATCATGTAATTCTTTTATTTCTTCATCAACAATAACACCGCCGCCACCACCGAACACTTTTATATGAGATGCATGATTTTCCCGCAGCAAATCGATCATATATTTAAAATATTCCATATGACCGCCCTGATATGAGCTTATGGCAATGCCCTGGGCATCTTCCTGAATAGCACAATTTACAATCTCATGAACCGACCGGTTATGTCCCAGATGAATAACTTCAGCCCCGCTGCTTTGTAAAATACGACGCATGATATTAATACTGGCATCATGTCCATCGAACAGACTTGCTGCTGTTACAAAACGAACTTTATTCTTTGCCTTATAAATTTTGGGAATATGGGATTTTTCTTCCCTGCTTTTATTTTTTTTAGCTGTTTTACTTTTAATAGTAGTATCTTTTGATGCGTTACCCATAATATTATTTGAGTTTCATGTCTAAAAAAGCGCTTTTTAAAGTTAACTATTTTATCAGACAATTCTGTTGATATCTTAAAATAAGTCTAAAAATTCAGCTCCTTAAAATATAATATGTATCTCTGAAGTCAAACGTGATTTTACCGGAACTTTCTTCTGTATAAAATAAGGTTCAGGAGCCTTATATGGTTCCACACTTCCACTATCCCAGTTACCATTTTTGTTATTGTCTTCATAGACCTTTATCACATAATCCAGCGGTGGCAAATTGTTGATAGTTATATTATTTGTTACCGAAGTGTCTTTTTTAATGTGATATTCTTCGTTTAGTACTTCCAAATGATAGGTATGTACTGTATCTGAACTCGAGTCAGGTAACAGGACTGATAAAGAACCTAATTTATCTTCAGACCAGACTTGAGGTTCGGTTTTTTTATAATTTAAGGATGCCGGGTTATATACTCTGAATTGGAAATTGACCCCGCTGTGCCACTTAGTATCCGGATAAATATATAATAGATTATTATCCACCCTTACTTTCTTCCATTTAGAAATTAGTTTGTTGTCCTGAATCACTTTAAGCGAATCAACCACTGGAAGATTAGTTATTAATCCACTATAGGTTACTTTTAATGGTTGATCGGGATAAATACCTTTTTCCGGTTCAATACTGATGATTTTCACAGCCGTGGTATCTTTCTGATCAGAACCCTGAAAAATCTTTTTTCTATGTTCCAGGTGGTTCCCACTCAAATCGGTGATGCCTGATAATTTTAATTGATAATTGGATGTTTTCAGCAAGTCTTTCAAACTGTAAAAGAACAGGACATAGTTTTCTTTTGGGTCCCGGTATAGAGGGATGGCCTCAGAATAACGGGTTCCACTGGTATCCTGAACTACAGATGAAGTGGAATCTGTCATTTTAACGGGTTCACTGAAACGCAGACGTAACCTGTGTGTCGATAAAACGCCAATCCCCAAAATATGCGGCTTTACCGTATCGAAATCGGCAATATATAACTTACCAAAATTGGCGGTCGAATCTTTTAACAGTTTTACAAATTGCTTAGGAAATGGTTGTGCCCTCTCCAGTTTCTTATCCCACATTTTATTCCTGTTTCGATCTTCCAGCCAAAAAGCTTTATACTTTCCCTGTTGTAAATAGGAAAAATGAACAACACCTCCCGTATCTGTCTCACCCATGTAGAGAGCGGGTTTACTCAAATCAACGGGCGTTCGATATAACAACACGCGATCACCCGATTTCACCTTGCCATCGGAACTGTTAAGAACTTTTGCGTTTATCTTTCCCTTATTAATCCGTGGACCAGTTGACAAAGCCAGGGTATATGGATTTTTAATAGGATTTCCATGGTAATCCGTGAAGTCGGTCCCTACAGTAAAAATAACGGTGGCGGAATCCGGTAACCCGTTTTCAAATTTCACCTTTAACGATTTTCTTCCCCAGTCAATCTTATATTTCAGCCCCAACGCAGGTTGAACCTGGAAAGCTTTTCGAAATGATGATCGATTCACAAATTCTGAAAAATCAAATTCAATAAAGTCCTGATGATAATTTGTGGTACCAGTCTTAGGTACGGTTCGCACAATTTTCGGCCCGGTCTTATCCGCCGGTCCGCCTGTAGGTGTTGTTGGTGTTGCACACGATGACCATACTACGAGTGATGAGATCAATAATATTGTGTTTCTGATATTTCGCAATCACTTACTCCTGACATTAAATAATAGATAAACAGTTACACCGATAGCTGAAATTAATAAACCCGGTTGTACTACCCTATTCCATATATGAATTTTCTTTGTATGCGGATTATCAAATTGAGCAGGTTCCCAATCTCCTGTAACGTCGTCGGCAAATTTATTATTTAAGGTATCACTCTCCGAGATATTGTATTTCCTGACGCCTTCAATAATACCTGATGTGTCGATTAAAGTGATGGTCAGATAACCATTTATTTGTCTAAACAAGTGATTCTTATCAATTTTCTGCTCCTTGTTATGTGTTTTAACATTAATTTTTAATGTTGGAGCACGACGTTTCGATTCCTGAATTTTAACATTTTTTGTCAATAGGAAACGGGTAATATCATAATTAAAATGATCTGCCATATTCCCACTCATATGTACCGATTGTTGAAGGGAATCCAATAGCTGACAATGACTAAGTTTCGATAAACTTAATTTGAGAATAATATCCGCATTGGTTTTGGGTTTACTTTGACCTTTTACAGGTAATGAAATCAAGCAAATTGAGATCATTAAGGTAACACCAATTAGTAACGGTCTAAACAATCTAAACTTCATACAAATATATGTTTTCCAATAGGTAATAATACTATATTAAAAGTATAAAGATATTGAATATTATCATTCGTTATTGCCTGTCTTGCAGACAGAAATAAGCTAATGTTTGTTATCAAAAAAGAAAACGTATTTATACTATTATCAATAATTGTTGCACTATTCATTTTTCAGGGATGTGCTGCTTCCCGTCTTGACAGGGCGCAATCCTCAGTTCGAAATGGTTTTGTTTCCGGAGATTATGAAAATACCGCAAAACTGATTGAACATTATGATAAAAAAAATATTTATAAAGAACGTGACAAGGTATTGATGTTATTGGAAAAAGGTACAGCCCTTCATTTCGCAGGAGCATACGATTCAAGTTTTGTAGCCTTCGAACAAGCTGAAAAGGAAATGGACCGCTTATTTTCCAAAAGTATATCACGTGGAATTGCCTCCTTTATGATAAATGATAATATACTGGCATATAATGGCGAAGATTATGAAAGTATCTATCTGAATGCTTTAAACAGCCTGAATTACCTGCACAGGAAAAATTATGAAGATGCCCTCGTTGAAGCCAGGCAAATAGCCTATAAACTGCAAAGATTGAACATTAAGTATCAGGGTATTGTAACAGCATTGTCGGAGGCGGATACCAATAATCAGGTTAAATGGAAAAGTGGTAAGGCTAACATACAGAACAGCACATTTGGACATTTCCTGTCTGGAGTTTTATATGCCAGGACCGGGCATCCCGATGATGCGAGGATAGAATATGAACAAATGTTAAAAGCTTTTAATAATCAATCTTCCTTCTTCCCTTATACTTCATCAGGCAGTGAAACCCTTTCCCGATTAAAACAACCAGATCAATATAATACCCTGTTTGTATGCTTCAGTGGTGAGGCTCCTGTTAAATACCAGGTTGACACACGTGTATATCTGCAAAGAGAAGACTTTTATTTGAAATTGTCCTTACCTGTTTTGCGAACCGTACCAAGTAACGTATACTCCGTTTATGCATTAATAAATGATACCTTGCGTATTCCCTTGTATAAAATAGAAAATATGGATGAGGTGGCCATGGAGGTATATAAAGTTAAGGAGCCCATAATTTACGCTCGTACGTTCGTTCGGGCTCTGGCTAAAGCAACCGGGACCAATATTACAAAAGCCAAACTCAAAAAAGGTGGAATTAAGATTTTAAGCGGTATTGTAAACCTTTTTGGCAAAATAGCTACAGAAGCAACGGAAAAAGCCGATTTAAGAAGCTGGCAGACGATGCCGGGACAAGTTTATGTAAATCTGTATAAATTACCTGCAGGTACCCATAAACTAACTATTGAATATGTGTCATATAATGGTAGATTACTTTTTGAGGATCATAAAAAAATAACGATTGCTAACGATAAGGCGTTAGAGGTTGCGGAATCGCTTTTCAGTAATTAAGAGGCTCTCAACTATGAAAAAAACCGTACGGATATCATTGCTCGTCGTAGTATGTTTTAGCCTCGGTTTATCCACTGTAAGCCTGGCACAACGACAAAAAACACGTCCGGGGCAATTACCAGCCTGGGTCAAAGATCCATCAAGCATTTACAACACCAATGAATATCTCATGGCTGTCGGCAGCGGATCGAATCTGCAGGATGCTCAGAATAAGGCCCTCGGAAGTCTTACCAAGCTGTTTCAATCAAAAGTTAAGGTAAATCAGAAATTGATAGACGATTATAGGGAGACTTCTCGTAATGATAAAATAACCACCGATCGTGTCACACAGCTTCTATCAGTAACAGAAGCCGGATCCCGCCAAAACCTGATGAACGCAAAAGTATTAAAGAAATATACGGCTATAGATGGAACGTCATATGTTCTTGTCGGGATGAAAAGGCAAGAGACAGCCACACTCTATTCATCAGAAATATCCAGAAATGAAAGACTTTTAAACAATTATGAACAACAAATAAATAGAGAAACCAATTTATTACAACGTCTCGCACTCATAAAAAAGGCCCTGATTCTGTTGAGTGTCAACGATAATCTAAAAACTCAACGGGATATTTTGCTCGGCAAAAAGACAGGCGGCATGAATAAAAATGTTAAAGCCCGACTTGAAAGAGAGTATCAAAATCTTCGAAGAAGATCACTCATTTATGTAACAGGCAAAAATGTACCCAATGTAATTAAGATATCCATTGGTAAAGTCTTGAAAAATGAGGGCTTCACAGTTTCTCCGATAGCCAATAAAGCCATAATTCATGCTGTGGTCTATTACACATACAAAGATATGGATCTCAAGAGAAAAGACGCTCATTTTATTCATTGGTCCTTGAATATTCAAATGATTGATGTTGAAAGTGGTAAGAAACTTAAAGAATTCAGTATGGAAGGCCGTGACGGCGGATTATCAGAGCAGGGAGCCTTATCACGATCTGAACATACCATAGATGATAAATTACACCATGAATTCAAATCCTTTATTCAGCAAGAACTGTTAAGCATCAACTAACATCAAAAGAGAACGTGAAATGAAAAGTATACTTTATATGACGCTCGGCGGGCTATTTATACTTATATCCGGGTGTGCAACTCAAAAAGTTACGAGGGTTTCGGAAGACACGACTACCGACCTCTCCGGTTTGTGGAACGACACCGATGCCAGGCTGGTCTCTATGGAAATGATTAAAAATGTTGTGTCATCACCCTGGCTTGATACATACAGAAATAATCATAAAGGAGATGATCCCGTAGTTATCGTTGGTAATGTCCGAAATGAAAGTATGGAACACATCGATACAGAGGTGTTCACCAAAGAACTTGAGCGTGAGCTCATTAACTCCGGCGAAGTCAGATTTGTAGCAAGTCCGGAAGAACGGGAGCAAATACGACAGGAACGCGAAGATCAGCAAACCTATGCTTCTTATGAATCCATGAAAAAACTTGCCAGGGAATTGGGTGCCGATTACATGCTTATTGGAAATCTTAATTCCATTAGAGACGAATCACTTACCGGGAAAACCTATACAATGTACTACACGACTAATCTTGAACTCATTGATATTGAGACAAACGAAAAAGTGTGGATAGGTAATAAGAAAATCAAGAAACTTGTGAAGCGTGGAATATTTCGTCAATAATTGCCAATTGAATTTTCATCTATTGGATGCTGAATGTTGAAAGAATTTGATACTATTTATCAATTTCAATTTCTTCATTATGTACTTCAATTTGTAAACCAGATTATTGGCAAGATACTTTTGTTAATTGTTTTCCTGATAACTATTTACTGAAACTACATTTCCAGATCTCGATTCCTTATATTGATATGATGAAAGATCACTTAAAAGTGTTTCTTATCTTTAAGTGACATTATATTAAAAAATATTACGCTGAATATGAGTTTACTGGATCATAAAGCCCTTTACACAGATTTTTATGAACTGACTATGGCTCAGGGTTACTTCCTGTCCGGGAGATCAGAAGCAACGGCCAGTTTTGATTATTTTTTTCGCAAGAATCCTTTTGATGGTGGTTATGTAATATTTGCCGGATTAAGTGACCTTCTACCCTATCTTGAGAATTTTACGTTTAATAAAGAAGATATTGAATACCTGGATTCCCTTGGTTTTAACAAAGAATTTTTGGGATATCTGAAAAATTTTCAATTCAAAGGGGAAATATTTGCTCCCAAAGAGGGGGAAGTCGTTTTTCCCACTGAAACCGTTGTTCGGGTAAAGGGAAATATTATCGAGACACAGATCGTCGAAACACTGCTTTTAAACATTCTTAATTTTGAATCACTTATAGCAACCAAAGCGTCAAGAATTCGTCAGGTGGCCGGTGATCGTAAATTTATCGATTTTGGATTGCGGCGTTCTCAGGGATGGGGTGGTATTCAGGCCAGTAAAGCATCTATTGTAGGCGGAGCGGATGCCACATCCAATGTATATGCGGCTTATGAATATGGTATTGAACCTTCCGGTACACAGGCCCATTCATGGATTCAATCGTTTGATGATGAATTAACGGCATTCCGACAATTTGCCGAGTTTTATCCTGACAATTGTGTCCTTCTCGTCGATACGTATAACACACTCAACAGCGGCGTTCCTAATGCCATCAAAGTTGGAAAAGAACTGGAAAAAAAAGGTCATAAGTTACTGGGAATACGCCTTGACAGTGGTGACCTCGCCTATTTGAGTCGTAAGGCACGTAAAATGCTCGATGATGCCGGTTTAAAGTATGTCAAGATTGCCGCTTCTAATCAACTGGACGAATACCTGATAAAAAGCCTTATAGACCAGGAAGCCCCCATCGATCTTTTTGGTGTTGGGACACGTTTGGTTACCGCATACGACTGCCCGGCTCTGGATGGAGTTTATAAATTGAGCATGATAAATAATCGTCCAAAACTCAAGGTTTCGGAAAATATCACCAAGGTTAATTTACCCGGTGTGAAAAAGGTTATGCGTGTGTATCATAATGAAGGATACTTTTATGGAGACGGTGTCATGCTGGATACGGAAGATGAATTGACTAAGATATTTCATCCGCATTTTCCCGAAAAAAATGTTGATGTCAGTCAATTTAAAAAAGAAGAAATATTGCATAAAGTAATGGAAAAGGGAAAGATAAAAGCTGATTTGCCGTCCCCTAATGAAAGTGCACAGTATGCTAAGCAACGATTATCCCAACTCCAAAAAGAACATCGTAGATTTGAAAATCCACATATTTATAAAGTAGGATTGAGTGAGAAGCTAATGAATACCAGAAATGAACTTTTGAACATAGCTAAAAAATCCGAGGTACAGTGATCATGATTGCATTATTAGTTGTTGACGTACAAAATGATTTTTGTCCCGGAGGGGCATTAGCAATCCCTGATGGAGATAAGATTATTCCTGTTATCAATAAGTTAATTCTTGAATTTGACCACGTATTACAAACCCAGGATTGGCATACTTTGCATGATAGTTCATTTGCTTCCTCACATGAAGGAAAAGAGCCATATGAAACGATTAATATGTATTACGGTGAACAAATACTCTGGCCTGATCACTGTGTACAGGGCAGCAGAGGTGCCAATTTTCATAAAGATCTGAATGCAACAAAGACCGAACTCATTATCCGCAAAGGGTTTCATCAGGAAATCGATTCATATTCCGCCTTTTTTGAAAATGACCATAAGACTATGACAGGTTTAACCGGGTACTTGCGTGAACGTGATATCAACCGTTTATACATGGCAGGATTGGCAACCGATTTTTGTGTAAAATGGTCAGCGGTTGATGGTATCAAACAAGGTTTTGAAGTCGTTGTCATAGAGGATGCTGTCAGGGGTATCGATATTGATGGATCTGTTGCAGCTGCCTGGGAAGAAATGGAACAAATAGGTGTCAAGAAAATTCATTCAAATGAAATTTTAAGCGATTTAGACTGACTCTTGCCTCAAAACAATTACACTTCTTTTAGAACATTCGATTATATAATAATTGGGGCCGGATTAGCCGGTTTAAGCCTGGCCGATTCTCTTGTTACCAAGGGTTGTGATATTGCTGTAATAGATAAAAAAGGTATCGGCGGCGGAGCATCCGGTATTCCCATTGGTATGGCAGATCCGGCGGCCTCCAGGAATGCCAACCTGTATTGGGAAACGGAAAAATGCTATGATACTACACTTGCAAATCTTAACAAACTGCGTGAATACAGCAAGAAACCATTTTTCAAGATTACAGGTGTGTTGCGTCCCGGTATAACCCACAAAAGAGGCGTTTCCCTTTAACGTTCATTTCATAGACAGGATTGGCCGGATGGCTGGTGTGAGTGGAAGACGGAAGAAATGATTAAGGAGATGTCTCCCGAGGTCTACTGTGTTTATGGTGGACTTTGGCACCCCAACAGCATCGCCGTTGCCATACCTGAATATTTAGAAGCGTATCATGCCTATTTGAAACAACAAGACGTATCATCTTATATCATCGAAGATTATATATTGAAACAGCAGGATAATTTTTGGATCATTCAAAATCATGACCTGGAATTAGTAACCAAAAATATTGTCTTTGCCACCGGAGCCGATACGCTTGATATCAGTTACTGGGCGAAATTGCCCATACACCCGGTAAAAGGTCAGGTTGCAATGTTTAAAGTTCCCGATCCCCTGCCCTTTTCTTTTTCATTATCTGGTAATGGATATATAGGCAGAATAGAAGTTCAGAAGTTTATCGTTGGCAGTACCTATGAACATGACTTTACTCACAGGGAACCTGATGAATACGGACGGAAATATTTAACACGCAAATTAAAACAGTCATTACCCGGAATTGCTGAAAAAGCGCAAATAATAGGACAATGGGCAGAAGTACGGGCATCAACACCTAATCGACTTCCTATCCTGGGTACTCATCATTCATATCCTTCTTTGCATATCATAACCGGGATGGGTTCCAAAGGATTACTCTACTCAAAATATACTGCTGATTTAATGGCTGATTACCTGTTAGAAGGTGTTCCCCTAAAAAAGGAGATTGATGTAGAGAGGATCTACCGGCGCTTTCGCAAGCAGAATTTAATCTGATTTTATTCCTTAGGTACACATAAACAGTCATATCAAAAGAAGCGATTACCTTGTGCCGGGTAAAATCCCCTTACTTACCAAGCTTTGATAATGCTGCTAATGCAGCGTTATAACCACACATTCCATGTACACCGCCCCCGGGTGGGGTAGATGAAGAACAAATGTATAATCCCTCTCTATCAGTAGCATATGGTATCCATTTCCTGACAGGCCGGGTAAATAACTGCTTAATGTCTTGTACACCACCGTTAATATCGCCTCCAATATAATTGGCATTATAAGCCTGGAAATCAGATGTATTCATTTTATGCCGTTTTATAATGGTATTTTTAAAACCGGGTGCAAAGCGCTCTATCTGATTCTCGATAATAGTAGTCATATCGAATGTCGAGCCATTGGGCACATGACAATAAGCCCATGCTGTGTGTTTACCTTCCGGAGCTCTTGAAGGATCAAATCTGCTCGGTTGAACCAATAACACAAATGGCTTTTCAGAAATACGCCCTTTCCATACGATCTTCTCAGATTCAACAATTTCATTCATGGTACCCCCCAGGTGAATGGTACCGGCTTTTTCACAAATCTTTGCTTTAAAAGGAATGGGTTCATCCAGAGCCCAATCCAGTTTAAAAACACCCGGGCCATAACGATACTTCTTAAGCTTTTTTTGATAGGAAACAGGGAAAGATGATCCGGCGATCTTCAATAATTGCTCGGGAGTGATATCAAATAAAATACTTCGTGCCTGTGGTAAGTCTTTTATTTTATCGATCTTCTGTCCGGTAATTAGTTCCCCACCTAATGATTTTAGATGGGATACCAATGCTCTGGTTAAATGTTGAGCGCCGCCTTTAGGCATCGGCCATCCCTCAACATGACCCAAAATAGCTAATACCATTCCAATAGCAGATGTTGCCATTTTATCCAGGTCCATAATAGCATGGGCCGTCATCCCTGTGAACAAAGCCTGTGCCCGATATCCTTTAAATAATTTTTTTGCCAGAAAATGTGCCGGCTGGAGTGCAAATATTCCGAATTGAGCCATTGCCAATGGATGTTCGGGAACGCGTAATGGTCCCAGGAGCTGGTTTTTCAAAAGATCCCATTTTTCAATCAGGAAACCCATCCAGTTTCTGTATCTCTGTGCATCTTCCAATAACGAATAGGAGGTTTTTTCAATAGATCTGTCTAAAAAGGCTGCGGTTCCATTATCGAAAGGATGGGCCATGGGTAATTCCGGATGAATCCACTCCAGTCCATATTTTTCAAGTGGTAATGAGTTGAAATAAGGAGATCCAACAGCAAGAGGATGTACGGCTGAACACACATCATGAGAATATCCGGGTAAAGTCAGGTTCATAGTACGAACACCACCACCGGGAATATCGGAGGCTTCGAAAACAGCTACTTTCAATCCTTCCTGTGCTAATTTAATAGCTGCTGACAATCCGTTCGGTCCTGCCCCAACAATTATAGCATCATAATGCATATGACTTCCACTTCAAATACAGGTTATAACCTTATGACCAATATATAGTTAAACTAATCTTTTATATTGTTAAATGAAGTTACATTAATAAAAAAAAAGCGAAGCAACTTAAAAGTCACTTCGCTTTACTGCGGAGAGGGAGGGATTCGAACCCTCGGTACCCTTTTGGGGTACACACGCTTTCCAGGCGAGCCCGTTCGACCGCTCCGGCACCTCTCCGGGCCGAATATCTTGAAAGGCCAAATATAAGAATATTTTTGACCTTAACTCAAACTAAATTCCAAATGTGAAAATGTGTTTCGTATATGCCTTCACTTTTTTCCCACCTTGTTCGGCCGGACGGAATCTCCATTGTGCCGCTGCTCTCATTGTAACATCAATTATACCGTAATCAATCGTTTTTACGGTATCAAATTTCCCGGTTTTTTTATTGAACAATTTAATTTGAGCTATGGAAACATCAGCAACAGATCCATCGGTATTTACAAGGAAGTTAACAATGAGTTCCACTTTAACATTTGCTCTTTTGGCGGCATCGGGAACAGCGGGTTCAACAATTTTTGTAACACTAGGTGGTCTTTCAGGATTTTTTGCAATTGCACCTTCACCATTATCCCCTCCTTCTTTGAGTTTGGGCATTTTACTAAAATTATCATTACCAATATTATCCAGCTGAGGTAATTGTTCCTGAATAATTTTGTCGTCAGGTACCTGAACAGGTACAACAGGAGCCGGTGGTAATGGTGGTGTATTTCCCTGTCTCGTAATTCGAACATTATCCAGTACCACAGGTTGTTCCGAAGGCTCAATGGATTGAAAGACAGGCTCTGCTTTGGATTTTGGCCAAAAATTAAAAACGGCTAATAGCAAGATTTCCGATATGACAATACCTGCCATTATCTTAATATGGTATTCGATATCCCATAAATCTGCTAATTTTAAATTCATGTAAAAACCAATTGATTAATAACATTGGTTAGATAGTTATCAAACGTTTTGATGAGCCTTATTCTGATCCCTGATATTAACGAGCTCGTCCTTCATTACACGGTAAGCATACTTTTTTAAATCTGCCATCGTATCAAAATCATCAGGATCAATGGATTCAAGAATGGACATGTAAATATCTTGTTTAATTGTAAACCGCCAATCATCGGAAGATAATATATTATGAGTGCCGTCAATTACAATTGGCTGAAGATGAATATTATTTTTTAATGCAATATTAAATGCCCCGTTTTTAAACTTATGTAACTCACCATCTCTTGATCTGGTTCCTTCCGGGAAAATAATAACCGGTATATTTTTATTTAGTATGGGAATCATTCGCTCTAGTGCTCTCATAGCTGTTTTTTTATCTCGATCAATGCTGATATGACCGGATAATTTCATGGTCCAACCCATAAAAGGTATATAAAACAGACTTTTTTTTGATACCCATTTAAATGTCCATGGCATTAATGCCTGTAACGGCATATCTAAAAAACTCTGATGATTACTTATGAATATAACGGGTTTATGGCGATTATAATTATGAAGGCCGTTTATTTTAATCTTCCAATAAGGATTTATCTTCAAATATAGTTTACCAACATTTAATAAAATCCAATTTGGTAATCTATAGTACTTGTCAAATGGAAACGAGATTAAATAAGCTAATAGTGCGAAAGGGAACATTGTAATAAAGAATATCCCGTAAATCAGCCAAATTATAATACTAATCAGAACACGAATCATAACCTCTTCAGTACCAGTACAATTATATCTTATTTATAAGCTAACAGTTTGAGTTAATATATGTTATCTGAGGTTTTCAAAAAAAGGTAATCGAATATTAAAAAATATACACTCTTATTTCAGTTGGAATCTAATAACATTATGACCAACATATACTTATAAATATTACTCTAAACAGGTACCCATAGATACGGTAATAATAATTGTTCTAATAAATATATTTATTTTCTTCTCTTAACCCACCATTCCGAATTCTCTAATATTCCATTATGTGTGGATTTATTTTTTGAACTGTGGTTAGCCTGTCCGTCACTATTATTATCATTCGACAATAATGCAGCAGCAAGAGCGGATACTATATCTGAATCTGTTTCATCATTAATCAGGCTCATTTTTTTTACATCAAACTCATTATTCACGAAATGAGTATCATACCTGGCGTTAATGAATGCTTCGTGTTCCATAACATAATAACAAAATGGTATCGTTGTCTTACATCCTGCAATCTCGTATTCCCTTAGGGCACGCTTCATACGTCGTATAGCTTCATCTCTGTCACGACCGTGCACACATAATTTCGTCATCAAGGGATCGTAATTGATAGATACTTCCTGATTTTCCTCAACCCCGGTATCAACCCGAACCCCGATACCGGTTGGTACCCTGTGAGTTTTTAATAATCCGGTGCTCGGTAAAAAATTATTGGCTGGATCTTCAGCACAAATACGTGATTCTATGGCATGTCCATTTCGTTTGATGTCGTCTTGTGTATAAGGCAGTTTCTTCCCTTCTGCCACCCGAATTTGCAATTCCACAAGGTCGACACCTGTTATCAATTCTGTTACGGGATGTTCAACCTGTAAACGGGTATTCATTTCCAGGAAATAGAAATTCATATGCTTATCGACGAGAAATTCAACAGTACCCGCATTTACATAATTACAAGAACGGGCAGCTTCGCGTGCGGCCTTCGACATCTCATTTCTTAATTCTTCCGTTATAAATGCGCAAGGAGCTTCTTCTACTACTTTCTGATGCCGTCTCTGTATCGAACACTCACGATCGTACAAGTGTAGTACATTTCCGTGTCTGTCGGCAATAATCTGAAACTCCACATGATGCGGAGACTCCAGATATTTCTCCACATAAACCCGGTCATCTCCAAAGGCGTTCAACGCTTCTGATCGTGATGCCTTAATACTTGAGACGAACATAGATTTATCACGAACGATACGCATACCTTTACCACCTCCACCGGCAGCAGCTTTTATCAAAACAGGGTATCCTATATCATCAGCTACTTTTTCGGCTTCCTCAACACTTTTCAATGCTGTTGTAGTGCCCGGCGGTAAAGGCAGTCCCGCTTTCTTTGTCAATTCACGAGCACGGGTCTTGTCACCCATTACCCTTATGGCTTCCGCATCAGGGCCAATAAATATAATCCCTTCATCCTTGCAGCGTTGACTGAATTCGGCATTTTCGCTCAAAAAACCATAACCAGGATGAATGGCATCTGCCTCTGTTTTCTTTGCTGCACCGATAATTTTGTCCATATTCAGATAACTCTCAGAGGAGGCTGCTGCACCGATATGTACAGATTCATCGGCCATTCTAACATGGGGCGACTTTTCATCGGCTTCCGAATAAACAGCCACCGTTCTAATTCCAATATCCTTACACGTCTTGATGACTCTGACTGCTATCTCTCCCCGATTGGCAATCAATACTTTTCTAATATCCGGCATTAATCCTGTAATTTAATTACGATTATTCATACTAAAAATACATGATATACATGAGGTACATTCTACCTACAAATAGAATATAAGACTTCTTTACAGGTTTAAGAAATGGTATATCAATAAGCTATTAAAGGGTATTATCTCTCTATATCTTTAGCGTACATTTTATTCCAATAGATTTCCGGTATGCTCATTACTTTTTCACGCTTACTAACGTATGCTCTCCGGGTAAATACCTGATAATCATTCTCCTCAATTTTATTCAATATACGCTGATAATTATAATGAGCAAGATATACCGGAAGCCTGGCCTCTTTAGTAAGGTAATCAATCCCCTTTTCCGCATTCTGATAATAATTACGAGCCCGGGCGATTTGAAATTTCATAAATGCTTTAAATTTATCTGTACATTGATGATCAAACAACTCTTCAATATCAATTCCATAACCGGCTAATTCATTTAAAGGAAGGTAAATTCTGTCTTTTTCCAAATCTTCACCTACATCCCTTAAAATATTTGTCAACTGCATAGCTATACCTAAATCAACCGCATAGTCTAAAGCTTTTTTTTCAGAATAACCGAATATCTCGGTAGTCATAAGTCCCACTACCGATGCTACTCTATAGGAATAATCATATAATTCACTAAAGTCCTGATATCGGTTTTTAGTCAAGTCCGATGTAATCCCCTCAATCAATAATAATGGTAGATCTGGTTTTATATTAAAAGAAGAGATTGTATCTCTGAAAGCTAAAAGTATTGGATTATTACCTTTATAATTGTTGTTATACAATTGTATTAAATCGAATTTCCATTGTTCCAGAAGATGGATTTTATCCGATTTTGATAACGCTGATGAATAGCCTGCCGATTCTGCATCAGCAATATTATCGAGCGATCGGCATAATGCATAAACAGCAAATACCCCTCTTTGCTTTTTGTTTGGCAGAAAACGGGTCGCCATATAAAATGTTTTTGCATATTCCCTCGTAATGGAACGACAATGTCTATAAGCGATTCGCAATTCAGGATCTATAAGTTCCTCAATGACATTCCTGTGGATAGATGTCCGCTCATAAATCGGCCTGAATAAGAAGCCGGGATATCTAAGAATTTTATAGTTCATGTACCTTTTATTCACACACAGCCTAAACTTTAGAATGTAAATGCACTTTAATTGATGAATAGTTCCAGGCTACTGTTAACTTTTTATTAAACTTTCACAGATTTACCAAAATGATACAATTAATCCTCATATTCTATTATTTATAGAATACGTAATATCTTTATTACCCAATATCCATTTTAATTATAATTTATTTGTTAATATCTATCTTTAACTTATAACTTTTATCAAAATGTTCTATCTTTGATTAAATTATTTTACTATTTCTCTAATTATAGAAAGATAATTTAATCACCGTCAATCAGATATCAGCCTATAATAACATTAATAATTATATTAAATTTACCATCGAAACGTAATTGATAAAGAAAAAGGTTTTAAAGCACACATAATTCTTACAGAACAAATACACTTAGTAATTCGGAATTTATATTAATTATCACAGCCATGGCTAAAAAAGTAACAATTTACGATGTAGCTAATCGGGCAAACGTTGCCATCTCAACGGTTTCCCGGGTTTTAAATGATTCTCCTTATGTTTCTGATAAAACCAAGAAAAAAGTTAAAGCAGCTATTGAAGAGTTAGAATTCTATCCCCAGGTGAATGCCCGGAAACTTGCCAGCAAGGAACCTCAAATGATAGCAATGGCTGTTCCTACATTTACTACACCATTTTTTAATGAAGTTTTAAAAGGTGTTAAGGACGAAATCACTAATATTGATCTCGATTTAATTATATTTAATACGGGATCTTCGGATTCAAAAGAAAATTTCAAAAAGTTTCTTGATCGTGGTACCCCTGATGCCCTGATCATTTTTTCCATTGAGATTGATGATGAAATTGACAGGCGCCTGTCACACCTTAATGTTCCTATCATTTTAATTGATACAAAACATCCCAATTACGACTATTATTGGTGGGATAATTACAAAGGCGGATATCTGGCCGGCGAACATTTAGCTGCGCAGGGTTTTCAAAAAATTGGTTTAATTCGTGCTCATACACGGGCCAATAAATATGTTCAACGGGAGCAGGGCTTTCGTGATGCACTAAATAAAAATAACATTCCTTTGCAGGAAGAATATGTTGCTTCGGGTATCACTCGTAAACATGCCGGCTTCAGCGAAGAAGCGGGTTATGAGGCTTTATATATAATGCATAACAGGGATTCAATGCCCGATGCCATTTTTTGTATGAATGATATGCAGGCTTTGGGTGCTCTGCACGCCTTATCTGAATTAAATTTGAGCGTTCCTGAAGATGTAGCATTAATTGGATATGACAATGTTAAAATTGCTAAATATCTTAGCCTGACTACACTTGATCAAAAAATGATTGAGATCGGAAAGCAAGCGACTAAAAGACTTGCTAAAAGTATTTATGAAGATCTGGAAGATCACGAACAAGTTACGGTTGAACCGGAATTAATTGAACGTAAATCAACATATAAATAGTGAATATCAGTGAGATAGATCGTAAACAGGCGTTGAATAATTGTATCACTCATACGCAAGTCGATTACCTGCCTGAACCATATAGAGGTAAAGTACGCGACGTCTATACGTTAAATGAACATACATTGGGGATTGTCGCCTCAGACCGTATATCGGCTTTTGATCACATATTAAAACAGCCTATTCCTTTTAAGGGACAGATACTTAATACAATAGCCGCTTTCTTTTTTGAGAAAGTTAAAGATATTGTTGATACTCATGTCATTGACGTACCTCATCCGAATGTGACTATTGCAAAAAAATGTGAATCACTACCGGTGGAAGTCGTTATTCGTGGGTATCTTGTCGGACATTCATGGCGTGTGTATAACTCCGGCGAACGGACCCTATGCGGGGTTAGTTTACCTGAAGGACTTAAGGAAAACCAGCGTTTTGAGAAACCTATCCTTACCCCTGCCACTAAAGCAAAAGAAGGCCACGATGAGGATATTTCCGAGGAAGAAATTATCAAACGTGGTATTGTTGGTGAAGAATTATGGCACCAAATAAGGCAAACAGCATTCAAATTATTCGATCGTGGACAGCAGATAGCTAATAAAAATGGCTTAATCCTTGTCGATACCAAGTATGAATTTGGACTTAATAATGGTCAACTTGTATTAATAGACGAAGTTCATACACCCGACTCTTCTCGTTACTTTTATGCGGATGGCTATGAAGAACGTTTGGAAAAGGGAGAACGACAAAAACAATTATCCAAGGAATTTATCAGAGAATGGTTAATGTCGAAAGGTTTCCAGGGTAAAGAAGGACAACAATTACCGGATATGAGCGATGAGTTCAGATGGATTGTATTTGAAAGATATTCGGAACTATTTGAAATTGTTACCGGACAACCTTTTGAGCCGGTTCCCACCGATCATTTTGATGATCAATTAGCAGGGATATTTAAAAAATACAAGTGATCTGCGAACAAAGGATAACCACAGAGAGTGCTTTGAATAAAACCGGGGACACAAGGAAATTGGTTAAAATAACGTATTTGAACTATTAATATGGTTGTAATCAATATTCCACCTATCCGGATGACCGATCGGGGCCGGCAGTGCTCCAATGCTTTTTTCTGGAGGCATGACAGCCTGAGTTGGTGATGTGTAATGAGTCCTTGGCAAGTATATTCGCTTCAATTCCAAACACCCAACGTTGACAATCCTCACATTCCAGGTAGGTATAGCTATGGATACATGGCGTATATTTTAAATTAATCATGTAAAATTTGGTTCCCAGGTATCATTTATCCGTACTCCGGTTTCCGTCTGCCGTTAAAGTCATTCCTCGCTTGACGGGAAATCCGGATGAGTTGTGCTATGGGAACAAATCGAACAAATACGGTTGTAAATATTACCCCACATTTCTGTATGCCCGATCAAGTCGGGCATAACGTCCATAGATGATATTTGAATTTATTCGAATTAGAGCATCCGGGCAGAGTGTTCCGATAGTGACATTAGGAATGAGTGAAAAATTGAAGTGGTGAATCAGGGCTTTTCCTTGAATACTTCTATCAAAAAGAGCAAATGATCCCGCAATTCCTTATTTATCATTTCCACTCCTTCTTTTATATCCTCCCGGCTAACATTTTCGGCAAAACGTTTATCTTTGAGCTTTTTTGTTACCGATTTAGGTTTCATATCCTGAAAACCATTCGGACGAACAAGAGAAACCGCATTCATAAAACCGGATAATTCGTCGCATGCAAATAAATATTTGTCCATTTCCGCTTCGGGCCTTTTACCTGTTCTCTCCGGGGCGTGAGCTTTGATGGCTTCTATAATTTCATTTGATAAATCCATCTTAGGGAAAATATCATTGATTGCTTTATTCGGATGTTCATCAGGAAATTTTTCCCAATCAAGATCATGCAATAAACCGGCTGTCCACCATTTCTCAATATCTTCCTCACTTAGGTCCAAATCACTTGCATAAGCTTCCATAGCCGCCGCTACCATCCTGCAATGGAGCCTAAGATTGTCATCATCAATGTATTCTTCCAGTATTCTTTCGGATTCTTCTCTGTTAATCATATTCCGTTTCTTTGTTTGTGTTTAACATAATAAATAAAGCCATGACCACAATGTCACGGCTTCCGGGTAAATCATTTGGCGTTTTATAAATATTTACATTTAAAATAGTTAAATCACCTAATGCTGACAGTTAGTGATAAAATGAAATATCCATTACGCTTGATCAGATTCTAATTTTGCTTTAAAGGCCATGGCATAAAATTGAATTTGTTTAACCATAGCAACCAGTCCATTTGCTCTTGTCGGCGACAAATGGGTATCCATCCCTATGTTTTTGATAAAATCAGGTGGATATGAAAGTATATCTTCCGGTTTTTGTTCGGAATAAACCCTCAATAATAATGAAACCAGCCCTTTTACAATCATAGCGTCACTATCGGCATAAAATTTTATTTTATCACCATCCAGTTCCGCATGAAGCCAAACCTGGGACTGGCAGCCTTTGACTTTATTTTGATCCAATCTTTGTTCTTCAGGAAAATCCTTTAATTTCCGGCCCTGCTTTATTAGATGCTCATATTTTTCGGTCCAATCATCAAACAAGGAAAATTCCCGTACTATTCTGTCCTGTATCTCAGGTATAGTCATAATATCTTATATAATTTCTGATTTCAGCGTTTCTTCTTTCATTTACAACGAACAAATCGCTTAAATCTTGAGTTTATATTCTACTTATCATTTATATGAAAATAATTCAAGGATTTTATTCTGTCCCTGGCTTTCTGTTCGTCGGTCATTCCCCAATTATATTGGTAAGTGGTTCCCTCCCATTCTCCATACATGGGATTTGGCAGAACAATAAACATGTTACCGAATTTACTTTTATTCTGCTCAACCAGTATATTTCTTTGATCACTGGATTTATGTTGAAAAATTTGAGAGAAATCACCAAGGTTATCCCCACATAGAAGAACAATTTTATGAGTCTTTTCAATGGATTTACGACGTTTTGTTTTGTCGGATGTCAACGTTTTCAATAACAAATGACTTTTCTCTGCCTGAGGGAATCCCAATTCCTGGAGGTTTTTCAAAGTGCCGTCCTGTTCATCAACCCCACGGTTTGTGACATAATATACGTCAACACCATGATCAACTGCATAACTCAAAAAGTTAACAGATCCGGGCGTAGCTTTTGCCCTGGCAGCGGCGGTCCATTGTTTCCATCCTGTTGGATAACTTACGGTATCAATTATATTCATGGCCTGATAAGGACTATTATTCAAAACTGTTTCATCGATATCAACAACGACAGCCTTTTTTTTGCCTGTTGTATCATTTTTAAGAATTTCATCCAACCGGTTATGAGCCATATTAAAAGCCTGATAATAAAGTGCCCGTACTTCAGCCGATCTTTGATACCATAGAACGGCTAGTACATTTTGGTTTAATAGGTGGGCGGTCTGATTTACAGACTTGCTTTTAATGACTTTATGAGTGGTTGAACAACCGTTAAACAAAAATGTGAATAGTATTGCTGAAATAATTATGTAATAATAATGAATTCGTTCTTTTCGAAGTGTATTCATAAATACTTTAATTTAATTTTCTTTCAACTATTTGTATTACAAGACACAACAAGTAACATACTTACTCTCTGTATATCATAATATATTTATTTATAAGATTTCATCATTCGATCAACAGTCGTTACAAGTTGATCAGCGGGCCAGGTATTACCTTTAAATATTTTATACACTTTTCCGTCCGGGTCAACGACAACCGTTCGTAAATTATGTGTGATCCGTTTTTTCCCGTACTCGTAAAAAACACCAAATGCCGCCGTCAATTTACCTATTTGATCCGGTTTACCGGATACGAATGACCATGTACTCAACTCATCCGTATATTTTTTAGCATAGGTTTTTAAGGTAGACGGAGTGTCATTTTTTGTATCAAAGCTTATACTCAATAAATGAAATTTGTTGCCATATTTCTTTTTCAGAATAGGTTGAACATACTGAAGATTTTTCGACATCAAGGGACAGTAGTTTGGTAATGGGCACTGAGTATAGAAAAATGTCATAATAACTGGCTCTCCTTGATATTCCTGAATTGTAACAGGATTATTGTCCTGATCGAATAACCGAACAGTAGGAACAGAATCGCCCTTACCCAATTTTTTACTGTTTTTCGGCTCTTTTACATCCGGTAAATTATTTCCAGCCGGATGTTCCGAGACAAGAGAGTCGGCTATTTGATGAATTCCTGTCACCCAGGCACTATCGCGATTAACATGTAATTTAAAAGCCACGGCTTCATCTATATCGAGGCCTTGTAACTGGGTTGTATCGGGTACATAGAAAGGCATTGTCATCGCTCTCATGTAACCCGGAATATCCTCATGTTCTATCATTACCGTATGTGGATCGGAACTGAAACCTACTATGCGACCCTTAGCATCATAAGTTTCAGTATTATTTAAAAATTGCTGATATACAATTATTGCCACCAGTGCTACTATAAGAATGATAATCAGTTTCGGTAAAATATCTTTCGACATGGTAAACTATAAATTTCTTTTTTTCTGAATATAATTGATCAATAAAATACAGTTTTGAATAATGAATAACTTCCCATATTAACCAAGTACCAACATGTTTATTTTAGCTTCTTGTTTTTGTTTATCAAATAGTCATGCTCATTATAATGATCTACCTGTTATTTAAAATTTATGAGTATATAAATGATTCTTTATCCATTGGCTCAATGATATTGACAAATATTGTCTATCTCTTGACAAATATTGCCATACCATGAAAGCGCTTTTAATGTTTACAACCTTTATTCTTAAATAGATTATACAAATAAATATTATTCTTACAATATTTAAAGGGTTTTTTAAATATCTCATAATATTTTTAAAAAGAATACCTGTCTTACTTCCTGATATGTCTATGAAAATTATGTAACCAAAACGTCCTGAAATCCGTAATTTTAGTACAGATTATTTAATAAAGAGAGAGACTCAAAAAGAGTCATTTAAGAACGGCATAAAGTAGTTACCTATTAAAGGTTTAAGTCCTTATATAACTGTTTAATCAAGGAAAAATTATTATGATTGCACCAAATCAAAGAACACCTGAAAACGGGCTTAAGTTGAATTATCAAATTCATCTTGAGATCGGATTCATAATATCGTTATTGATACTTATCACATTGTTTAAGATTAAATTTAATCCTCAAACAAAGATTCATTACACACAACAAGCACAGGAAACGGTAAAAATGGAGGATGTGATTCAAACGAAGCAGACAGAAGCTCCCCCACCACCACCGGCTCCCCAAACGCCTGTTGCCGTGCCTAATGATGAAGTCATTAATGATACTCCTATTTCATTGAATACCGAATTAGACTTAAGTGGTCCGATAGCATTACCTGATAATCCACCGGCACAACCCAAGGCGGATACGGAAGAAAATGATAAAAATACGATCTTTGTTGTAGTTGAGAGAATGCCCAAATTAATTGGCGGGCTCGATAACTTTCAGAAAACTGTCGAATATCCAAAACTGGCCAAAGAAGCCGGCATAGAAGGCCGTGTATATGTTAAATTCGTCATCAATGAAAAAGGAAACGTAGTAAATCCTAAAGTTGTACGCGGAATAGGTGGAGGCTGCGATCAGGCAGCTATTGAAGCCGTTAAAAAAGCAAAATTTGTTCCCGGGTTGCAACGCGGCAAGCCGGTTAAGGTCTGGTATACCATGCCAATATACTTCAAATTACAGAAATAATTTATACATACGGCTTAACCTAAAAAAGGGTGCCTATTTAATAATAGGCACCCTTTTCTCTTAGTGGTTAAATTAATATGCTTTTTCTTTGGGCCGTTGATCGAGATCATTTGGCATGTACGGTTCCTTACCATTCATATATTCTTTCAATGTAAAGGAATCCACTTGAATAGCGTCGTCCCTGGCAGCTTCCGCCTTCTTGATCAGTTCAGCCTCCTCTTTACTTATTATACCTGCATCTGCCGCTTTATCTGCCATTTCAATGGGGTTACCTTTTGGAATCTTCTTACTCTTCATGGCATGAATAACTTGTTTAACAATCTTATCGGCTTGATAGGATAATTTAAAGGCATTTTCCAATTCTCCCATGGCTTCTTTAACATTCTCAGGTATATAAATACCATAAAATAACCGGTCACGCTGTTCACCGGGTACTTGCAGGCTTTGAGCGATTTTATGCCCCAGTTTGTCTTTAGGATATCTGCCAATCGGGTTCATACGAGACCATAAGGAAACGGGCCCTTTAAATAACCATCCTAATAGAGGTGGACTCAGATGACGGAATATACCATCGAATGCTGATTGTATCTCACTTAATGCGTTTTGCATAGCCCAATCGAGATATATCTTATCTTCTTTACGGCTTCCTTCAGCCTCATAACGTCTTAGTACCGAAGAGGCTATAAACATCCATGAAAGTATATCGGCGAACCGTCCCGTAAGTTTTTCCTTGAATTTAAGAGCTCCACCCAGAGATCCCATAGCCAGATCGGCCATGAATGCAAATGTAGCCGATGACCACGCCAGTTTCTTATAATACCGGGCTGTCGGACCACTTGTTGGAGCTTTTGCCAGATGACCGCGTGTCAGGCTCAGGAAAATACTCCGGAACATATTTCGAACTACATGACCAATGTGCCTGGTGAAGTTTTTATCGAATGCCTTAACGTCGTCATGCATTAAAGCTTGTATTTCTTTATAGGCATAAGGATGGCAGCGAATGGCTCCCTGGCCGAATATCATTAACGTACGTGTTAAAATATTGGCTCCTTCTACTGTGATACTGATTGGTGCCGACATATATGAGTGAGCCATCAAATTACGCGGTCCGCGTGTTATTCCGGAACCACCCAAAACGTCCATGCCGTCATTAACAATCTTCCGCCCCATTTCTGTGGCATTATATTTGGCTATTGCTGTCACAATTGCCGGTTTTGCCCCGGAATCAAGGGCACCACAAGTATATCTTCTAAGTGCATCCAGTGTGTAAGCTGTTCCTCCAATTCTTGCGAGCGGTTCTTCCACCCCCTCAAACATTCCAATCGGCAAGCCGAATTGTTTCCGGACTTTAGCATGAGCTCCAACCACTCTCGCACCGACCATTGCTTGTCCGGCCGTTGTTGCAGGTAACGAAATACCCCGTCCGGCTGCCAATGCCTGCATGAGCATTGTCCAGCCATTTCCAGCCTGCTCTACACCGCCTATGATATCGTCAACAGAAATCACTACATCATGTCCTTCCGTCGGGCAATTATAAAATGGAACATCCATCGGATCATGACGTCTGCCCAGTTCCACCCCTTTAAGGTTTGAAGGTATTAGAGCACATGTGATACCGGGATTTTTACCTTTACCGAGCAAGTTATCGGGATCTTTTAATTTAAATGCTAATCCAAGTACAGTGGATATAGCAGCCAGCGTAATCCATCGCTTGTTCCAATTAAGGCGAATATACAATTTCCCATCTTCGCCTTTAAAGACATACCCTTCCGATCGTAAACCGCCGGCGTCTGATCCGGCGTGCGGTTCCGTCAGTGCAAAACATGGAATTTCATCTCCAGTAGCCAGACGCGGTAAGTAATAATCTTTTTGTTCTTCGGTTCCGTAATGCAATAATAACTCTGCTGGTCCAAGTGAATTAGGTACCATAACGGTTATTGACAAAGGTCCGCAGCGGGAAGATAATTTTGCTATAACGGCACTGTGTGCATAGGCAGATAATTCCAGCCCGCCATATTTCTTTGGTATGATCATACCAAAAAATCGTTTATCCTTCATGTATTCCCATACTTCAGGTTTGAAGTCCCGGTCACTGTAAACCTGCCAGTCATCAACCATGGAGCATAATTCTTCAACCGGACCGTCCAGAAATGTCTTTTCCTCGTCATTTAAATCCGGATAAAGTTGGTTACGGATCTTTTTAAAATCAGGTTTGCCGGAAAATAATTCACCGTCCATCCATACTGTGCCTGCCTCTATCGCCGTCTGTTCTGTCTCCGATATTTTCGGTAAAAATTTCAGGGCAGCCAGAATTTTCATTAATGAACGAGTAATAACATTACGTCTGATTGGGGTAATCAGGAAAAAGACCACAAAAACGCCCAATACGATCCATGCCCATAAAGGAGCTCCGTAGCCATATAATAGTATGGCTACAAATAACGACCATCCCCATAATGGGGTACTCAGATAGCCAAGAATAGAAATTAGCGCTAATATTCCAATAATACTCCAAATAACCGGGATTTGGGACCATGCGCCATATATTGATTGAAGGAATTCCATAATCGTCAACCACTTACGTTAGAAATAGCATGCGATAAGCATTCGGCATTAGTTATGCCATTGTTAATATTGAAACATGAAATATTCATTTAACATCAATAATCGATCTCTCTCTTATATGTTAATATAACAAACAGTAAATCATAAAATATCAGTATTGTATAAGAATTATGAACACTGTTCATTTATAAGTAAACATTTTCTTTAATAAGAATAAAGCCTGATTAACGAAAGTTTAACTAAAAGGCTGTCAAAGCAATTTTAATTATATCACACTTCTCAATGTTCTCTGAACAACATTATCAATAAAATCATTTTGATCGATACGTTTATCCAGCCGTCTGGCAAGTAATATGGTTACTACGCCATGTAAAGAAGCCCATATCGAATAACTGATCAATGTTGAGTCTTTTAGCATAATACCCCTGTTCTCTGCTACTTCATCCAGGATTTCAGCAACAAGATCGAATGTTCTTCGAGCTCTTCTGAATTTCTCTTTCGGATAACGTTTCATTCTTTCCGGATGCAGCAGATACATTATTTCATAGTATTCGGGGTATTCTAAACCAAATGAAATATATTTCTTACATAAAACTTCTAATCTTTTATCCGGTTGTTCATATTTTCTCGTCTCATCCAACAACATGTTATACATTTTTTCAAACCCTTCATCGATGAGAGAGTGTATCAATATATCCTTATTATCGAAGTAGAGATAAATGGTACCCAACGCACAACCCGCATTAGAAGCAATTTTACGCATTGAAATAAAGTTATAACCATATTTAACCAATAGTTTACGAGTAGTCTCGAGTATCTCTTGCCTGATTTGGGTTTGATGAATGACAGCCATTTACCATATATTTATTTATAATTATGAACACCGTTCATAATTATTTTACAAATCAAATTAATCAGTTCCAAACAAGACTACAGGCATCACGTTTATAATAGGCTTTTCCTTACGTTTTTTATTTCGCCATAGATTTGCACGGATGTACGCAGATACTATCATATTGTACCAAAGTAACCTCCCTTTATATAAAAGCCTGATTATTGAAATCGGGATTATCTATCTATCATTCACTTTCATCAATACGTATCAATCCTGAGATCTTTTACCCATAAATCTTTAAATGATGCAAAAATTACACTAACGAATTGTAAAGTATAGTAATTATCACTAAAAAAATATTATAATGAAATTCTAATAATTCAGATGAATTTTATAAATCATTGAGAAATATGAAAAAACATTATTTCCATTTCTATGCAACTTTATTACTGCTATTAACTTTGAGTGTTTTTATTTCCTGTAAAAAGAAAGATGATACGCAACAAAGTTCGGTTACGTCTCAGACAGATCCGGAGATAACGAATATTGTTAATAATATTTCAGCAAAAAATATAAAAGCTAATATTCTTAAACTCGTCAGTTTTAAAGAACGTCAGACAACATCAGATACCGTTAGTGACAGCACCGGCATTGGTGCGGCCAGACGATGGATTAAATCTAAATTTGATGAATATAGCAAAGCTTCAGACGGACGCTTACAAGTGCGTTATGACGGTTATCTGCAGGAACCAGCCCGTAGAATAGCACATCCTACCCGTATAGTTGATGTTGTCGCTGTGTTGCCAGGTACTCAACCGGGATCAAAAGATCGTATGTATGTAGTAAGTGGGCACTACGATTCCCGTGTTTCTGATATAATGAATGACACCAGTTTTGCTCCTGGTGCTGATGATGATGGGTCAGGAGTAGCGGCTGTACTTGAAATGGCCCGTGTAATGTCTAAGCATAAATTTGACGCAACTATTGTGTTTATGGCTGTAGCCGGTGAAGAACAGGGTCTTTATGGTTCCACACACTTTGCAAAAGAAGCCAAAGAAAAAAATTGGGATATCGCCGGAATGTTTACCAACGATATTATTGGAAGCTCAACGGCTGATAACGGGACTATCGATCGTAAAGATGTTCGTGTTTTTGCCCAGGGCATCCCTCCTAAAAAAGAGTTAACCCGAAGAGAACGGATGTTACTGCGTACCGGTGGTGAAAATGATACAGGCCCAAGACAATTGGCACGATTAATTCGTGAAATGGCTCAGCAATATGTTCCGGGCATGAATGTAAACATTATCTACCGCAATGATCGCTATTTAAGGGGTGGAGACCATATGCCCTTCCTGGCCGAGGGATATCCTTCTATCCGTTTCACGGAACCTCATGAAGACTTCCGGCATCAACATCAGGATGTACGTAAAGTGGATGGTGTACAATATGGAGATTTGCCACAATTCGTCGATTATAATTATGCTGCCAGAGTTACAAAAGTTAATGCAGCTTCTCTTGCCGATCTTGCTCTTGCTCCTGCCCGGCCTGATAATGTTGGGATGAGTATCGCTAACCTTACCAACAATACTACATTAAAATGGGATGCCAACAAAGAGCCCGGTGTCGCAGGATATCAAATCGTTTGGCGCGATACGAATTACCCTTATTGGCAACATCATAAATATGTTGGTAACGTAACTCAATTTACTGTTAAAAACGACTCTAAGGACAATTATATCTTCGGTGTTGAAGCGGTAGATAAGGATGGACATACGAGTCCGGCTGTCTATCCTATGCCGGTACGTTGATATATAATGAACTCTGTTGAATATTTTAACCACGCATCTTTAAATATTTTTTGGGGGATGCATGGTTTTTTTACAATTCAGAGTGGATACTCTTAAATACTTTCCTTATTCTTTAATGTATATGATTTTTTAAAATCAAAATTGTAAAAAAGCTATAGAATTTCATGCAAGAATACGCACATTCCTTCCACATACCTGTTATGGGAACAGGCCATTCTGTAGATACACCTATTCGTGTCGCACCGTTCGGTATATCGTCAGTAATTTCTATCGTGGATGATTTGCTTCTGGAAAAAATTCGCAAATATTATTGCGAGATATTTGAATTACCTTATAAAAATATTCCAAGAAGTGCTCAAGATGGTAGAGCCAATCGAATAACAGAATATTTAAATACTGTTCAGGAAATAGTTACGCTTAAAATGGATAAGATCCGTCAACAGCCATTTTTCCAGGACAATGATAAAAAGAAGTATTTTGAAATGCTTCCTGATTTCCACTCCCTTAAAGAAGCATATCATTACTTACTTTCCATGAATCCGGGTCCCGAACGAGAACAATTGGAAAATGAATTGACCAAAAAAATGCTCCCGGGCCCTATCGACGTCAATATAATGGCGAAGGTTGATCGCGTTACATATGATAGTAATGAGCAGCCATTAAGTTCTGAATTCACGGATGCTAATTCTGCACTCAGAGGTTTTGCCAAAAGCAAACTTCACTCGAGTGTTATATTTTCAGCAGGATTCAACCCAAACCTATATAACTATATTACTCAATTCCGGGATTTTTACAGGGACAAATCGGGTGACTTAAAAAAACAAATTGTTCTTAAAGTCAGTGATTTTCGCTCGGCCCTTATTCAGGGAAAATACCTTGCAAAAAAGGGCCTTGAAATATCGGAATTTCGTATTGAATCAGGGTTGAATTGCGGCGGTCACGCTTTTCCGTCTGATGGACACCTGTTACCAACAATTCTCGAGGAATTCAAAGAGAAAAAAGCCCAGTTAAAGAAACAGTTTACTCCTCTTATCATGAAGTTTTATGAGGAAATGGGATGGGAATATCCTGAATCGGCTATAGAAGAAACGCCGCTTGTCACGGTACAAGGTGGTATCGGTAATCACGGTGAAGCCCAAAGATTACATAATGATTTCCAAATGGACCGTACCGGCTGGGGAAGTCCATTTCTTCTTGTTCCCGAAGCTACATGTGTAGATGATACTACACGAAATCAAATAAAAGAGGCCGGCGTAAAGGATCTGTATGTAAGCGGTGCTTCCCCTCTGGGTGTTCCGTTCAATAATCTCAGAAGAAGTGGTTCTGAAGTCTGGACCCGTATGAAAGCGGAAAAGGGGAAACCGGGTTCAAAATGTCCCAAGGGATTTTTACAATCTAATACTGAATTTACAGAAAAACCCATTTGTACGGCTTCAATGGAATATCAGTTATTAAAGATAGATCAAATAAAAAACAGCTCTGATATTGAAAATAAACCTAAGATGATAAACAAGGTTCTTGCTAAAACATGCCTCTGTGATCATCTTGGTAATGGAGCTCTTATTTCATTGGGTATCAGGAAAGAAACGAAGTCGCCACAAGCTATTTGTCCGAGCCCTAATGTTGCGTGGTTCGATCGTACCTATTCGCTGAAAGAGATGGTTAATCATATTTATGGACGTGGAAAATCGCTCGTACCTTCCAAACGTCCTCATATGTTTGCCAAAGAAATGGTTATGTATGTCGACTATTTCAAGAAAATGCTCGGTGAAAGTTCAAATGATGATAAAGAAATCAAAAAATTGAAACGTTTCAAGACGAATCTTGAGCGAGGAATGGATTTTTGTGCAGATTTAGCTACCCGTAAAGCATATGATGGGGAAAATATCAGATCTATATCTGACACTGTTATACTTCAACGTGATAGATTGCAAAAAATCTGGGCTAAATTCGAGAATAAAATACCTGCCCTCCAGGCTTATTGACACAACATCAGCTTTAACTCCATTTTAGCCATACGCAATTAATTGTGTATGGCTTTTTTTTATTTTAACAATGGCTTTACACAGATAAGTGAATGGGATATAAATCGGAAAACGGATATCTCTCATATTAATTTTGGAATTTAACAGTCGATGTTAATACATTTTTAATCCATTGAATAGTAAGTACTATAATTATAATTGACTTTCGAATTGATAAAAGCATTTAACGCCTGGTTGAGGAAAGTTGGATTGACTCTGTTTTTATTAGCAGTAAGCTGTTTTTCGGTTTTCGGACAATCACAAATAATAACAATATCGCAAAGAGATCTTGCTAATCAGGGTAGCATAAATTTATCCTCTTACATGTGGCAATATCACATTGGTGATAACCCACAATGGGCTGATTCAAATTATGATGACGCCAACTGGGAGCCTGCTTACACAATCATGAAAAGCGGAGGCATGCTTGATACCCACTGGTCGGGAATTGGGTGGTTTCGTCTGCACATTCATATTGATTCTACAGTTACACAACTTCCCATCGGTCTGAATTTTGAAGATAAAGGCGCCTCGGAAATTTATATAAACGGGAAATTGATAAAGCGTATTGGAATCGTCTCATCCGATAAAAAAGATGAGCATCCGAAGATCAACATCCCTCCTTTCATAACATCTATGCAGCCTGGAAAAGATTATGTTATTGCTGTTCGCTATTCTAATCATCAATACTATAATTTCCTTTCTTCCAATTACTTCGATCAGGCAAATATTTATAAAGGTTTCACTTTATCATTGGGTAGTTTCGACATAATGTATTCAAACATCCTGGAGATGCAGCATCATTATTTCTTCTATATGCTTCTCCTGCTGGGAATTGCCATCGGTATTTTTTTTATACACCTGATCATGTATATCTATTATCCTGATCAGAAATCCAATTTATTTTATGGCTTAACTATCGGTTGTTTCTCCATAATAATCTTTTCAGAACTACAATTAAATCTGACTCATAGCCTTCACTACTACATTGTAGTTCTCATAATTGACTTAATAAGTTTTATTTGGATGGGTTTACTGCTATTGCGTTTTACGTATTCCTTAACCAAACGTACTATTCCCCTTCATTTTTACTTTCTAACAGCTATAGGTACAATACTATCTGTACTGACAGTATTTTTTGTTATTCGAATACGGGTAATTGCCAGCATTTTTCTTCTCATAAACCTTGCAGAAGCAGCCCGGATTCTGATAATTTATTTTTATCAGAATAGAAAAGGTTCTGTCATCATTGCCGTTGGTTTCTTTACAACGATTGTCCTGGCCGGCTATCAGATGCTGCTAAATATTGGTATTATAAATCCTATATGGGAAATAAATGGGCCATTAATCGCATATTATGGCATTTTAGGAACTATAATAGCGATGTCGATTTATCTCGCAAGAGTTATAGCTAATACGAATTATAATCTGAAACAAAAGTTATCGGAAGTAGAGCGCTTATCCGGGATCAATCGGGAAAATGATAAAAGACAAGCTGAATTATTACTTTCAACTGAAAGGGAAAGGGCTAAATCAAAGGAAGCAACTCTGCGTGCAGAAGCGGCTGAATTGAACCTGAAAGTACAGGAAGCCGAAAGTAAGGCTTTAGAAGCTGAACATAGAAGAAAAACGGAAGAGTTGGAGGAAGCCCGTAAACTGCAGCTCTCCATGTTACCTGAAGAACTGCCTGACATAAATAGAATTCAATTGGCTGTTCACATGGAAACGGCTACAGAAGTTGGCGGTGATTATTACGATTTTTACCAGGTTGATGATAACGAATTTACACTTGCCGTTGGAGATGCCACAGGCCATGGTTTAAAAGCAGGTACCCTGGTGACGGCTGTGAAGAGTTTATTCCCTAATATTGCGGAAAAGGAGGATATCATTTCGGTATTTCATACCTATACAAAAACGATCAGGAGGATGAATCTCGGAATTCTGTATATGGCTTTGGTAATGGCTAAATTTAAATCTTTGAGTGATGATAAGGGTAAAGCGTTGTTTCAACTAACCATCTCTTCTGCGGGTATGCCACCGGTGCTGCTTTATCGTGCCGCTGAAAAAACAACACATACTATTCTTCTCAAAGGCATGCCTTTAGGAACGGTACCGGACTTCCCTTATGTTCAAAACAAATACGAGTTACATGAAAATGATGTATTATTATTTATGTCGGATGGGTTCATGGAATTATTGAATCCTCAGAAAGAAATGATTGGCATGGAACGTACAAAAGATATTTTTACGGAAGTGGCCGGTCAAACTCCCGCAAAAATTATTGAACATTTAAATTCTACAGCATCGGATTGGAAAAAAGATATGTTAACAAGGGATGATATCACTTTTGTTGTAGTCAAAGTCGGTTAAACTGACGAATAGATCCGTCATACTGCTAAAAATTTAGTTACATTGAAATCTTTTGTATTTAATATTTATACATATAGATGTCTTAATAATGCATTGAATTCTGTAGTGTTATCTCTATTGTTTAAAAATTTCAGTATTACAAAACATGGGGGTTTACTACAATTATGTACTCTGTTCCCTATATTGGGGTTAAATAAAAGCTAAGAATATAACGCAATCAATACATGGAAAGTTGGAAAGGTCTGGATATTGAGGCGGAAGGAAGTGGAATATCCAAGCCGCTCAGCGAACAGGTTAATTTTTTAGGAAGTTTGGTTGGCGAGGCCATCAGAGAAGAATCTGGTGAAGATATATTTGAAAAAGTTGAACAATATCGATCAGATTGTAAACTCGCTCGTGAAAAACAGGATTATGCCAAGCGTAAGGATGTAATTGACAGCATATCATCACTAAATCTAAGCCAACTCGTATGGTTGTTACGATCCTACACGGTATTTTTTCATCTCATCAATAAGGCAGAACAACAGGAAATTACACGAATTAATCGTGAACGGGCTATGGATGCCAACCTGGAACATCCCCGCAGCGAATCTATTGCCGAGTCTATTTCGAGACTAAAAGAAGAAGGTTATTCTCTCGAAGAGACGATGAATTTATTGGAGCACCTCGATGTTCAGCCTACTCTTACGGCTCATCCCACCGAAGCTCGCCGGCGGAGTATCTTGTTTAAACAAAAACATATTTCCGAACTCCTGACGAGGTTGAGATATGAAAAATTGATACCTCAGGAACGGGAGGATATCTATTACGATATCTATCATCACATTCAATTAATGTTGGCAACTGATGAGTTGCGGTCAGAGCAATTAACGGTAAAGGATGAAGTGCAGCATGGATTATATTTCTGCAAGACATCCCTGTGGAAAGTTGTACCGGGTATTTACAAAGATTTCCAAAATTCGATTGAACATTACTACGGTAAACGCGTGGCACTTCCACCCTTTTTGAAATACCGATCATGGATTGGCGGCGACAGGGACGGGAATCCTCATGTGACACCGGAAATCACTGAATACACGGTTAATCAACAGCGGAGATCCGTATTAAAATTATATAGAGAAGAATTAATCCAACTCAGAAGAGAGTTGAGTTTATCCAGCCGCTACACATCCATGCCCGATTGGTGGGAGTTGGAAAAAAAGAATAATGTCCTAACCAAAAATGGCCAGGAATATGATGAATTAATCCGTGATTCCGGCGAACCTTTCCGGGACAGGATTCAAACGATACTTGACAAAATCCAGTTTTTAATTGATAATAATGGTGATTTGTCATCACATGACGATGACTATACAATCCATAATTTTATTGATGATCTGAATCTTTTAAAAGAAGCCCTTAAGTACGCGGGTCTGGGCGACATTGCTGATCGTGGTCGATTGGGAGATTTGTTAATACGTGCAAAATCTTTCGGATTCCATTTTGCTACAATCGATATCCGTCAACACAGCGGTGTGCATGAACAGGCAGTTGCCGAATTACTGGATAAAGCCGGCATAACAAGTGATTATTCCGAATTAGATGAAGATAAACGTCTTGATATTCTAAATAATGAACTCATGAATCCACGCCCGCTTCTTCACAGGGATGCGGATGTGTCGGATCAAACCGCCCGTACGCTCGAAACTTTCGAAGTAATACGCAAAGCTATTCTCCGGGATCCGAATAGTATTCAATCTTACGTGATCAGTATGACGCATGAGATCAGCGATATGCTTGAAGTCCTGTTATTAGCTAAGGAAGTGGGTTTATGGCGATATGACAATGAGAAAGTGGAGTCATATCTGGATGTAGTCCCGCTTTTCGAAACAATCGACGACCTCGAACGTGGACATAAACTGCTTGCCAGGATGTTTGAATCAGAGATCTACGGCAATCAGTTGAAAGCTCGTGGAAATTTCCAGGAAATTATGCTCGGCTATTCTGATAGTAATAAAGACGGCGGTTACTGGATGGCAAATTGGGCATTGCACAAAGCCCAAAATCAACTTGGTTCAACATGCCAGAAATATGGTATTGATTTTCGCCTTTTCCATGGCCGTGGAGGAACAGTAGGCAGAGGCGGCGGCCGGGCCAATCAGGCGATTATTGCTCAGCCAAAGGCTTGTCATAATGGACGTATTCGTTTTACAGAACAGGGAGAAGTCATAACTTTCCGCTATGCATTGCCTTCTATTGCCCACCGACACCTTGAACAGATCATGAATGCCATGGTCGTTTCTACGGCTGATGCCCGTTCAAGTAATAAAAAAGACGAAGCCCTGCCCTTGCCTGATACTAATGACCTAATGGAACGTATTGCCCAAAAATCCATGGATAAATATCGCTCGTTAGTCAGGCACCCGCAATTTTGGGATTGGTATTCATCAGTAACGCCGGTTCAGCATATCAGTCAGCTTCGCATAGCGTCCCGCCCGGTCTCCAGGGCAACAGGAAGTGATTTAAATCTTGATTCCATTCGTGCCATACCATGGAACTTTGCATGGACACAGACACGCTTTAATGCACCCGGTTGGTTTGGTATCGGTGAAATTTTAAATGAAATGATGGAGGATGACCAGATAGCCGGGAAAATGCAGAAACTGTATGAAGAATGGCCATTTTTACAGGCTATCATCAATAATGCACAGCGGGAAATGGCCAGAAGCGAGCAAGAAATCGCTCGATATTATAATGACCGGTTTAAAAATAAAGACGCTGAAGATTTCAATAATATTATTCAGGATGATTTTAACAAAGCCCGCAAGTCCATTCTAACTATTACCAAAGAATCTGAGTTATTGGATAATACACCGGTTATTCAGAAATCGATTCGGTTGCGTAATCCTTATACAGATGTACTAAATTTTATTCAAATAGAGTTGATGCAGAGATGGTATAAAGAGGATTATGCCAATCAGGAAGAATTGGGACGCGCTCTCTTATTAAGTATTAACGGCCTGGCTGCTGCTATGCAGAGTACCGGCTGATACCTTCTAAAAACAGGATAGTAATTGGAAACAAATTCAACATCATTCAATATGTTGGCTAAGACATTTTATGGCTTAGAAGACGTCTTAGCTGAAGAGCTACGATCTATTGGTGCACAGAATATTAAGGTTTTAAATCGTGCAGTGACATTTACGGGGAATCAACGATTATTATATGATGCCAACCTGTCCCTACGGACGGCCTTGTCCATTCTTAAACCCATTGCCGAATTCGATGCGCGCAATGAAGACCAACTATATCGTGAAATAAAAAAGATAGATTGGGCGAATTATTTTACTGTCGATGAGACTTTCATTGTAGACAGTACCGTAAATTCCACTCAATTTACACACTCTCATTACGTAGCTCTTAAAGTTAAAGATGCTATCGTAGATCAATTTCGAGACCGTTTCAACAAACGTCCTTCCATTGATTTGGATCATCCTGATCTGAGAATAAATATCCACATATCGGAAAATCATTGTACGGTATCCTTAGACAGTTCCGGGGAATCTTTACACCGGCGCGGATATCGAAAAGCGGCCATTAAAGCTCCCCTGAACGAGGTATTAGCAGCCGGAATGGTCATTTTATCAGGTTTTAAAGGACAAAAGAATTTCATTGATCCTATGTGCGGTTCGGGTACGATTGTAATTGAAGCGGCCATGATAGCCTACAACATCGCACCAAACATGCTTAGAAAAGACTTCGGGTTTATGCATTGGCATGATTATGATCGCAAACTATGGAAAGAGGTTAAAGGAGATGCGATTGCTAAGATATCTACTTTTGATCATAAAATTATTGGTTCGGATATGTCAGCTTCTGCCATACGTATTGCACAGAAAAATATTCAACGGGCAAAACTGGAGGATAAAATTGAGCTCATAAAATCAACCTTCGATAATCTTAATCCACCGGATGGACCCGGAACAATTGTGATGAACCCGCCTTATGGCGAACGTATGCAAAAAGAAGATATCATTGCTTTTTATCATGGTATCGGAGATCAACTCAAACAAAAATATCCCGGATATAATGCCTGGATATTGAGTTCAAACATTGCCGCTTTAAAAAGAGTAGGGTTAAAAGCTTCTAATAAAAAAACATTATTCAACGGTCCACTTGAATGTAGATATCATGAATTCGTGATGTATGAAGGTTCTAAGAAGAGCAAATAGCATTTAGCCGTATTGCTTAAAATGCCCTCGTTTCAATAATCAGGTGATTTTTTTACAAATTCATGATTATTATCCATGCAATCTTAAATCTGTAAAGCGAAGCCTGCTATTATAATATTTTCATGCAATGGTAAATCCTGCCCCGTTTGCAGGGATCACATAATTTTGCTATTGCTCGAAATGATACTTAAACGTATCATACAAATAGTTATAAAGTATTTACCGGCATTCAATAACCGGATCAAGGGGGAGATATAATGACGGATACAAGCATCAAGAAGAGGCTGTTATATATATTTGGTATTATTCTTCTTGCATTGATAGTAATTTTTTTAGAGAATTTTCGAGAGGCTTATAGAAGAGATCAGAAATACGACTATTACCAGTTAAAGCCTCAGGATAAAAAACATCTCAGAGAGGCATCTATACTTAAACAATCCCTTGGAAATCAACTCTGGCCTGATTTTTCAACTATAGAGCTACCTGTGATATTGTTCAATGATAAATATGCATTTCTGGTCAATGATGATGATCCTCCCAATCAATGGAAGACGGTTAAAAATGATCAATTTGAAAATTCCGCCTATTATCGATTGGAAATTCATTATTCTAAAAATTTCGCTATTCAATTAAATCATAAATGGGCTGGTAGTCTTGCCGTCTCTGAACGTTTAAACAGGGAATATTACCTGAGTGTACGAAGAGATCTACCACCACTGATTTCTCAGCTATTTCCTTATCAATATGCATCTGTCAGCTCAGACCTTTATATCGTAATACTACTTCAACAGATTTTTCATGCGTACCAGGCTACTGTTGCATATCCCCATTTCCGTATAGCCCGGGACAGTTATAAATATGGCAGTGACTATCCATATCGTGACAAACAACTCACAAATGAATGGAATAAAGAAGGATATTATCTTTGGAAAGCTCTGCAGCACACTAATCGTGACAGCGTATCTTTTTATACTCAAAAATTTCTGGAGATAAGAAAACTACGACGGGAACAAGCCAAATTGAATTTGGATTTAGTTTCGTTTGAGAAAAATATGGAGTGGCTCGAAGGGTTAGCTAAATATACCGAGATCACTTTTTACGAACTTTCAGCCCATCACAAACCACAGTCCTCCCTGGTTTATTTCCATAATAATCCACCATACTGGAATAAGGATTATGCAACCTTGAAAAAAAGTCTTGGAAAACAGAATGATATTGAGAGATTTGCAATAAGCGGTATGGCTCAAGCTGAAATACTCGAAAAAATATCACCAGGTTGGAAAAACAAAATATTACAAGATTCAGTTTACACCGAGGATATGCTTTCAAAAGCTTTAAAATATAATCATTAGCATTATTCATCATGAGAAAACCGACCCTGAACCTAATTATTGATATCATAGCATTTGCCGGTTTTACATTCCTGACAACCAGCGGAGTTCTGATGCGATATGTTCTTCCGCCAGGCAGTGGGCGTATGCTTTCCGTTTTGGGATTAAGCAGACATGATTGGGGAACGATTCATTTTTGGATAGCTATTATCTTTCTGTCCTCACTCACAACCCATTTGTTTTTACACTGGAATTGGATCGTATGTCAGATCAAAGGGAAAAAATGTGAGGATAATAAAGCCAAACTTCGTGTAGCTCTTGGTATAATTGGTTTAATAGCTCTCCTGGCTTTTGCATTAGCGCCTCTTGTAAGTCCAATTAAAAAATCCGAAATCCCCGGAAACAGAAAAGGGAAAATGGATATGAGACATAACAGATCTACAACTGGCGTAACCCATTCACCATAATAACCATTGATTCATATACCGCTCATTTGCTTATCTAATATCCTTAAATGATATTGTACAGGATTAAGTTGTATATATATACATTTAAAACAATAATTATCTATTTCTGAAAAAATGGTAAAATATTCCGGATTTATAAAATGGGGATCTAACTTATTATTACTTATAAGTATCTTTTTCTGTATATCATTTAATAATTCACATGCCCAGGACGTAATACACGCTGTTAATTATTCTTTGAATCAAAAGATGAAACGGCCGATCCCCTATCCCGTGATCCCCAGTCCACAATTTCAAAATGCCGTAAAAAACGGGACACGTACAAATAACGGTAATCCCGGTCCAAAGTACTGGATGAATAAAGCCAGTTATCATATCAACGCCACTCTGTCACCGGCATCAAAAATATTACGTGGTAATGAAGATATTCAATATAAAAACGAATCGCCCGATACGTTAAAGCAATTGGTTATCGAGCTGCGCCAAAATTTTTATAAAGCCGGAAACATTCGTAATCGCCAGGTTACATTGACCGGTGGCATGCACCTGTCTATGGTTAATGTTAACGGCCAAAACATACTCGAAACAGGACGAAGGAGTAAAAATGGGTACTATATCAATGGTACCATTATGCATATCAGGTTAAAAGAGCCGCTTGTTCCCGGTCAATCGGCCCAATTACAGTTTGCATGGAATTTCAAGGTACCTCCACCACATGAATCAAGAATGGGTCAGGATGGACAGGTTTTTTATTTGGGCTATTGGTATCCACAAATGTCTGTTTACGATGATTTACACGGGTGGGATACTGATCAATACATGGGAGACGGTGAATTTTATATGGATTATTCCGATTACGATGTTAATATAACCGTTCCTCAGGGATGGCTTGTAGGTGCAACGGGGACTTTGCAAAATGCACAACAAGTATTAACGGATAGAGTTCGTAAACGCCTGATTGCTGCTGCAAAGAGTGATGACGTCGTTCATGTTGTGACAAAAGATGAGCGTAAACCCGGTACTTCAACCGTTGAAAGCCCAACGGGTAAATTAACATGGCATTATTTGGCTAATAATGTCCGTGATTTCGCATTTGGCACCTCGGCTGACTTTCTGTGGGATGCCACAAGTGCCAAAGTGGACAGTGAAAAGACCTGTCTTATCAACTCGTTTTATCGTCCGGGTAATCCGGGATGGGATTCATCGGCCAAATATTGCCAGTTTACAATCCAGGATATGTCTAAGTTATTTATGCCGTACCCCTGGCCTCATATGACGGTAATTGATGGTACCGGTATTATTGGTGGCGGAATGGAATATCCCATGATTACATTGGTCGGCTTCAATGGTCACCGTTCTAAAAACTTTCAACACAGATTATTCTTTGTTATCTATCATGAAACTGCCCATATGTGGTTTCCAATGCAGGTCGGTTCTAATGAAAAAGCTTACGCATGGATGGACGAAGGCCTTACATCATATAATACTAATATCGGTGTAGAAGACCACTTTGCAAAGACAAATCCGTGGTATCCTGGCAATAACACCTTTTGGGCTCGTTTTCAGTCTACATATTATGGCATAGCAGGCAGCGGATATGAAGTACCGTCTATGCGACATGCAGACAGGTATCCTCCCGGTGGACCTGAACGAACGATAGCTTCGTATAGCAAGCCGTCAGATGCATTACATGCGCTCGTTGGCATCCTGGGGAAAGAAACATTCCGAAATGCATATCGACAGTACGCAAAGGATTGGGCTTTCAAACACCCATCACCTTATGATTTTTTCAATACTTTTAATCGCGTAGCGGGAAAAAATCTTGACTGGTTTTGGACTTCATTCTTTTATAATACATGGACACTTGATCAATCTATTTCTGATGTACAAAAAACCGGTGATGGCACTGAGGTTACGGTAAAAGATCTCGGACTTATACCCATGCCTGTTTTACTCAGAGCAACCTATAAAAATGGTATGACAGCTGACCAAACAATTCCGGTTGATATCTGGTTGGAAGGAAACCGAACAGCTAAAGCAACTTTCATGAAAGGTGATATCGTGAAGGTTGAGATTGACCCGGATTATTATTTCCCTGATATAAACAGGAAAAATAATATCTGGAACAAAGAGAATACTACAAAATCGAAATGACATTAACACCCCATGAACAAACGGGGTATTTCTATTAAACTTTTCATGCCTACTGAACAGAAAAGCATTTTAATAACCGGACCAAATAAAGATTTATTCGATAATGCACTTAAACTGTACATTTTCTTCCGTCATGTTCCTTTGAAAGAATTAACTAAAGATTTACAAGATCGATTCAAACATGATGGTAATGTTGTATATAGCCTTATCATCGATTATGTACAGAATGAGAAGTTCTCATTTGAATATTTTGAATTCCTGAATGATGAATTAAAGAAACTTTCACAGCTTGATAAATCACTTTTTAAAGGTTTCACCATTCTTCCTACCGAAATTAAAGAAATGGAATTAACGGATCGGGTACCATTAAAGTTTACAGATGATGATAATAATATCACTTACAAAATTCTGTATGATAAAAAATCAGGACGATGTGAGGTTAAAGTAATATCCTGAATAATTATTATTGGTTGTAAATGGTAAATCACTTTAAAATTTATTTAATCGCCAAATCGTAAAATTCAGAACACCCGCAAAACCAACCCAAAGTAAATACGGTACAAATAATAGAGAGGCCGCTTTCGAAACCGGCCAGGTTAGCAATACATATAGTAAAATAAGCAACCACAATACTGCGATATCCATAACCGCCCAACCCGGTTGTCTTAATCCAAAAAATATACCGGACCATAATACATTCAATATCAGTTGAAGAGAAAAAATGGAATAGATAACCGGGTAATCTTTAAAGGTGAATTTACTCCAAATCAACCAAATCGAGGTTGCCATCATTAAATACAAAATTGTCCAAACGGGACCAAATAACCAACCGGGAGGATTCCACGTCGGCTTATTTAATGTTACATACCAGGTACTAACTGATTTTGCCGTAAAAAATGAACCCACTGCCGCTGCACCAAAACAAATGAGAATTGCTACAATTAATGACACAATAGATGCTCTCATGATGAATAGGATTAAATTTTATTTATAATAAGCTGTGCTTATACCGTTTATAAATCTGATCTCTAAACGATCTTAATCTTTCTCCCCGCCCCCACATCGTAATCATTTGTTAACATTAATGTTACACATTAAACCAATAAGAAAATTTTACCAGAAAAATATTACTTGGTTTTGCATTAATTAATCTTGTAAATGCGTTATTAATATTAAAAGTTCCTATATCCTGACTATCGGTACGGGATTGAGTCCAAACGAAATAAATTCTGGAACCCGGCCTGTATTCCCAGCGTAAAACAGCATTACCCCGGAGCGATCTGAAATTATAATTGGGATTGCCCAAATTAATTGCCGCCGCGGGACCGGAACCGTCCGGATCAGCAATATTATTCTTATTATCAATTGTAGAATTATTATTACCAAATGTAAGGAAGTCGTATGTCTTGGGTTTTTCGAGCATTTTGTAATTGTAATAATTACCTGACGAGATAAGAGGTTGAGCGAATAACTGCAAACTGAGCCGGGGCGTAAATGTCCAATTTACACGCATATTAGCTGATAAAGTATGTTGCGTCATCTCAGCAAACACGTATCTTTTACCAAAGGTTGCTATTGCATACGGATCAATGAATTTACCAACCCATTGTGTATTAACTACATTACGATTAAAACCGGGTCCAATTGAAACTGATACATTTGATTTTGGTTTTATTTCGAGATTGGTGTTCATTCCTATTCCATGCGAGCCACTTTTAAACGAAAATATATGTATTCCGGCAGTTAGTACTACTATTTTCCTGCTGTCAGAACCCAGGCCAATTCCATATGAGATACCCGGCGTACCTAAAGCCAGTGGGCCACCCCTGGTTAACCGATTGTCCACATTATAGGTCGGTTGAGCAAAAACATTCCAATGCATCCAGTAATAATTTGGGAATGTGATGTGGCCATACTGCATAATCCCGCCTCCGGTATGATTTCCCTGAAAATCATATGAACGCGCATAAGCTGCACCAACAGATAAATAACGATACCAACTTGTTAATTCGGTCCACTTATATCCTATAGCAATATGTGTATTTATGACATTACCGGTTGTCATGTAACCCAGGTCATTTATATCAAAATGGGGATCAATGAATCCGAAAGCTGTATTAACAGATAATTGACCTTTTTGTTTGGCCAGCATTATTCGTCCCGCATAACCGGTTAATGAAGTTAAAGAACTGTCTACCCCGTTATTCTTAAACTCGGGTCTTTGCAGGTAATGAATGGGATCCGTCTGAATATCTAACATTCTCTTTTGTGTACCAGCAATATGGCTCATTCCAGCCCAGCCACTTACAACCCATACTTTGTCTGAATCAAGAAATGTCCAGCCATCAACGCCGGTCACTAATGCCGATTTATTTAATTGGTCCGGCATATAGTTAGTTTTGAAATCCCTTTTAGTAAGAGTGGTGAGAATACCAATACTTTGCATGGCATTATTAAACTGTTTTTGAACTCTGGCCACACCATAATATGATATTGGAGCTACTCTTACTTTATTGATCTTGTTGTTGACATAGTAACTGGCATTTTCAACTGAAGTTACAGCTTGTAATGCGCCTATATTCCAATTACCATTCAATTGGCCGGTAATTTTGGCAGCACCAATAATATGTGTACCACTGGGATAGTCAACATAATCATTATCAGGCACAGAGCCCCGAGGTTTACGTCCAATCCGGCGGGAATAAAAGAAATTTGGAGAATGCCAGTTAAAACTCATATGACTACTAACCCCACCTAAACCGTAATTAAAGAAATTACGTCCCTGTATAAAAAATGGTCTTTTTTCAGGAAAGAATGTTTCAACATCACTCAGGTTTACAACAGCCGGATCAACTTCCACCTGGCCAAAATCGGGATTTATTGTTGCATCCAATGATAAATTACTTGCTATGGTGGTTCTTACGTCAGCACCGGCATTATAATTATAATTCGATCCGTTGTTAAAAGGATCTCCCACAGTTGCCGGAGAATACGCAGCCTTTGATGTGATATAGGGTAATACCTCCAGGTCTTGTTTCGGTTTAATGTTGGTAATACCTGTTAAATTTGGAAACAATGAAACAAAACCATTGCCATCTTTGGGAGTATAAACCAGGTAATCCTTTTCATTATTACGGCCTATATCCCGCTTGAAATCAATACCCCAAATATATTTTTTCTTTTCATGAAACCGTAATTGAGAATATGGGATACGCATTTCAACAGTCCAGCCTTTATCATCACGATGAGATTTACCCTGCCAGACACCATCCCACGACTTATCACGGCTCACATCATTATACAAAGTGCCATCATAAATGGTTCCCCCGGCATTAACAGCAAAGTAATAGCCCGTTTGTTTATCGTGGTATGGATCAAGGTATACAACAAAATTATCCGATTTAAATCTTGTGTCTCTCCTGCCAAGTTGTGCCACTATGGAATCAGGATGATTATCGTATAACCGTGCTCCTATATAAATAGCATTATTGTCATACAATATATGCACTACCGTTTTTTCGGTCGGTTTAGAGCCTTCAACAGGATCACGTTCTGTAAATTTTGTTATGGATGGAGCTATTTTCCAAACCGGTTCCGTTAATTTTCCATCGATTGTTATAGGTTGTTTAATACGAATAGCTTTTACCGTATTAACCTTACCGTAATTTTGAGCATCTACAGTATGTAAATGAATAAATAAAAGAAGTAACAGACATAGTGTAATCTGCTTCATATAATAATTTCCTCGATATTATTGTAGCGTATATTTTGATAATATCACTGATATCTCTATTGAATTATGACTTCTGTTAACCCTGGTTTTAAAATATTTCAACTCTATGTTAACATTAACAAACCCAATTCAAATCTCTTAACTTTATATATTTATTTGAATTTATAAAGAGAGATCAGTAACTGGCAATCATTCTCCTAATCCTTTTTAACAGCTCTAAACGATCATAATATTATTGTTTGATACCGATCACTTTAGATTGAATTATCTGTCGTACCTGCAGTTTTGCCAGGATATTTTCGGATAAATAAAAATAATAATTAAAGGAGTGCTCTCTAAGACATGGAGTTTTAAAATGCGTAAAATAACTAACACTGAAATGATGTTTACATAAACAATATTACTATTCATAAATGTTTTTAAAACAAGGCCAATCGAGTGCTCATTTACGGATATTTATGTTGTTAATCATTTTACAATTACATCAGGATGGTCCGTGTGTCGTCGATGGTCAGTCGT